>ULSJ01013773.1_pt1 | contig 19294 bp, 17 predicted proteins | sample 1956291 | NCBI WGS metagenome assembly ULSJ01 (sample SAMEA4835705, study PRJEB28245) | human gut metagenome | biome: gut microbiome; material: fecal sample | place: Denmark | collected 2008 | reverse complement strand
TCAAATTAGTATATTTAATGGATTTACAGCACAGATACCTAAGGGATATACATTTACTGGTGGCGGTGGAAAAATAATATATAATTCGAAGGACAAGACAGACCTATATATATCAAGATCATTTGATAAAAAAAGTGTATTACCACTCACATCTGTTACGAAAGAGACTATAGTTGAAAGTATATCACAGCTTTTATGGACTGATGATGGTATTTCAGAGCAGATAAATGGGTATACAAAGGATGTTCCTGTGACAGTAGCATCAGTTACTGATACAGAGATTAATGGAATAAAGATGAAGAAGTTTGAAGGAAAGCTTACTCTAGCAAAGTCAAGTAGTGATAAGGATACGACATGGGATTGTTATATATGGATATGTGCTTGAGGCTGGTCCTAATACTGTTGGTTTCTTCGGTCTTGAGCAGGAACAGTCACAGTCAGCAGATAAGATTGAGCTAATAAAGAAGAATATGGATGCAATGGTAAAGACAATTAAGCTTATTTAATTAAGATAATAAATTGAGAAAAGTACCATCATAATTCATAAAAATGTATATTAATTTCATACAGGGAAAATTCGCACTTGAAAAGTGATATTGACTATGTTATCATTTAACTATATGAATATCTTAAAGACTGTGAAAGAGACTTCTTTTCATGGAACCTGACAGGAAAGCGATGCCACCGACTGAAAGCATACGCAGGGAATTGATAAGAGGAACGCTCTGGAGTTGGATGGTTGAGCAGCCACGGCTGGGTAGGTCATTCCGTTACACGCGTTAAGTGCAATGAGATGAAAAGTTTAGAACTTTTCAATGCGGGTGGTACCGCGGATAACACAGTTTATTCGCCCCGGGATGTATATTACATCCTGGGGCTTTTTTGCGCGAAAAAGCATAGCAGGATGTTAGGTATTATTATTTTATTTGACAGGACATAACATTTTGCCTGTCCAGAAAAGAAAGGAGATTGCAATGGCAAACATGTACAGAGATGTTAACTTAAGTGAAGTTAATGAAAGTTACATCGGCAAGGAGTTAAAGGTTGCAGGATGGGTTGAGAACATCCGTGACCACGGAGGAGTTTCATTTATCGATTTAAGAGATATGTATGGAGTACTTCAGGTAGTACTTCGTGATACAACATTACTTGATGGTATTCATAAGGAAGAGTGTATCGCTATCGAGGGTATTATGGAGCAGAGAGATGAGGAGACATACAATCCTAAGATTCCTTCAGGAACAATTGAGCTTGAAGCTAAGAAGATTACAATACTTGGACAGGTATACCAGCAGCTTCCATTTGAAGTACAGACTTCTAAGGAAGTAAGAGAGGATGTACGTCTTAAGTACAGATATCTTGATTTAAGAAACCAGAAGGTTAAGGATAACATGATATTCAGATCAAAGGTTATCGCATTCCTTCGTCAGAAGATGACAGACATGGGATTCCTTGAAATCCAGACACCTATTCTTTGTGCTTCATCACCAGAGGGCGCAAGAGATTATATCGTACCTTCAAGAAAATATAAGGGTAAATTCTATGCTCTTCCACAGGCACCACAGCAGTATAAGCAGTTACTTATGGTATCTGGTTTTGATAAATATTTCCAGATTGCACCTTGCTTCAGAGATGAGGATGCAAGAGCTGACCGTTCACCAGGAGAATTCTACCAGTTAGATTTCGAGATGAGCTTTGCTACACAGGAAGATGTATTCAGAATTGGTGAAGAGGTTCTTACAGAAACATTTGCAAAATTCGCACCAGAAGGATATGAAGTTACACAGGCTCCTTATCCAATCATCAGCTACAAGCAGGCAATGCTTGAGTTTGGTTCAGATAAGCCAGATCTTCGTAATCCACTTAGAATTATCGACCTTTCAGAGTTCTTCAACAAATGTACATTCAAGCCTTTCCAGAACAAGACTGTAAGAGCAATCAATGTACATGCAAAGCTTTCAAAGGGACAGCATGAGAAGTTACTTAAGTTCGCTACAGGAATCGGAATGGGCGGACTTGGATACCTTGAGGTTCTTGAAGACGGAAGCTACAAGGGACCAATTGATAAGTTCATTCCAGAAGAGCTTAAGGGAGAAATCAAAGACCTTGCAGGACTTCAGCCAGGAGATACAATCTTCTTTATCGCTGATAAGGAAGACAGAGCAGCATACTTTGCAGGACAGATCAGAAACGAACTTGGTGAGAGACTTGACCTCATTGAGAAAAATGCATACAGATTCTGCTACGTTAATGACTTCCCAATGTTTGAAAGAGATCCAGAAACTAAGAAGATTGGATTTACACATAATCCATTCTCAATGCCACAGGGTGGACTTGAGGCACTTAATACAAAAGATCCACTTGATATCCTTGCATACCAGTATGATATTGTCTGCAACGGTGTAGAGTTATCATCAGGCGCAGTTCGTAACCATGACATGCAGATAATGGTTAAGGCATTCGAAATTGCCGGATATGACGAAGAAGTATTAAAGGCAAAATTTGGAGCATTATACAATGCATTCCAGTTTGGTGCACCACCACACGCAGGTATGGCACCAGGTGTTGACCGTATGATTATGCTCCTTAGAAATGAAGAGAATATCCGTGAGATAATTCCATTCCCAATGAGCGGAACAGCACAGGATTTAATGTGCGGAGCACCAAATGAGGTAACAGAGCAGCAGCTTAGGGAAGTTCATATTAAGGTTAGGGATTAGGAGGCATACGGACGACTGCGAGGTTTATAAGTTCACCGCAAGGCACGCTCTCGCTGCGAGCGACAAGTAGCGAAAGCGTGTCTTGTGATGATTTATCCAATTTCTCCAGGCGTATATAACGACAACGAAAGGAGACGCACACATGGCTAATGTAATTAGTGATGAGACAATTGAGTATGTTGGTATCCTTGCCAAGCTTGAACTCTCTGATGAAGAGAAGGAAGCTGCCAAGAAGGATATGGCTAGCATGCTTGATTATATTGACAAGCTCGGAGAGCTTGATACTACAGGGGTAGAACCTATGTCACATGTGTTCCCTGTTAATAATGTAATGAGAGAAGATGTTGTTACTAATGGTGACGGAAGCGAGGCAACTCTTGCTAATGCACCTGAATGTAATGAATCAGGATTTATTGTACCTAAAACTGTTGAATCATAGAAAGGACGCATATGAGTTTATTAGATTATACAGCTGTTGAACTGGCTGCTAAGATTAAAGCGGGTGAGACAACAGCAACAGAGGCTATGGAAGCTGTTATTGCACAGATTGAAAAATCTGAAGATGAGCTTAACTGCTATGTCACATTTGACAAGGAAAAAGCTCTTGCAGCAGCTAAGAAAGCAGATGAGGATATCAAGGCAGGTAAGCTTACAGGACCTTTGGCCGGAGTACCATTTGCAATCAAAGATAATATGTGTACAGAGGGCATGCTTACTACATGCTCATCAAAGATACTTGGTAATTTCGTTCCAACTTACACAGCAGACGCTGTAGAAAGACTTCAGAATGCCGGAGCTGTAATTATCGGAAAGACTAACATGGATGAATTCGCGATGGGTTCTACAACTGAGACAAGTGCATTTGGTGCAACTAAGAATCCACGCAATCCTGAGCATGTACCTGGTGGTTCATCAGGTGGTTCAGCAGCAGCTGTAGCAGCTAATGAGTGCTTTGCAGCACTTGGTTCTGATACAGGTGGATCAATAAGACAGCCAGCTTCTTACTGTGGTGTTGTAGGCTTAAAGCCAACTTATGGAACAGTTTCACGTTACGGACTTATCGCTTATGGTTCATCATTAGACCAGATTGGACCTTTATGTAAGGATGTAACTGACTGTGCAACTATTATGGAAGCTATCGCAGGCAAGGACGATAAGGACTCAACATCAATTGGAAGAGATGATTATTCATTTACAAAGGCATTAGTTGATGATGTTAAGGGAATGAGAATCGGTATTCCAAGAGATTATTTTGGAGAAGGTCTTGACCCTGAGGTTAAGGAAGCTGTTCTTAACGCTGCCAAAGTTCTTGAGAGCAAGGGCGCAATCGTCGAAGAGTTTGATTTAAGCCTTGTTGAGTACGCAATTCCTACTTACTATACAATCGCAGCAGCAGAAGCAAGCTCTAACCTTGAAAGATTCGATGGTGTTAAATACGGATACAGAACTAAAGAATACGAAGGACTCCACAACATGTACAAGAAGACACGTTCAGAGGGCTTTGGACCAGAGGTTAAGAGAAGAATTATGCTCGGTTCTTTCGTATTAAGTTCAGGATATTATGACGCTTATTATCTTAAGGCATTAAGAGTTAAGGCTCTTATTAAGAAAGCATTTGATGAAGCATTTGCAAAATACGATGTAATTCTTGGACCTGTTGCACCTACAACAGCACCAAAGCTTGGTTCATCACTTTCTGACCCTATTAAGATGTATCTTGGAGATATCTATACTATCTCTGTAAATCTTGCCGGACTTCCGGGACTTTCTGTTCCATGCGGTAAGGACAAGAATGGTCTTCCAATCGGCTTACAGCTTATTGGCGACTGCTTTAAAGAAAATAACCTTATCCGTGCAGGCTACGCTTATGAGCAGGCACGAGGAAGATTTGAATAGGAGGGAGGCATAAGTATGAAAGATTATGAAGTTGTAATCGGACTTGAAGTCCATGTTGAATTAGCTACTAAGACAAAGATTTTCTGCGGATGCTCAACTGAGTTCGGCGGAGCGCCTAACTCACATACTTGCCCTGTGTGTACAGGTATGCCAGGTTCTCTTCCTGTTCTTAATAAGAAGGTTGTAGAATATGCAGCAGCAGTAGGACTTGCAACTAACTGTACAATTACACAGGACTGCAAGTTTGACAGAAAGAATTATTTCTACCCTGATAACCCACAGAATTATCAGATTTCACAGCTTTATCTTCCAATCTGCCGTAACGGTCATGTTGATGTTACATTATCAGATGGAACAGAAAAGACAATAAGAATCCACGAGATTCATATGGAAGAGGATGCAGGAAAGCTTGTTCATGATGAGTGGGAAGGCGTGTCATATGTAGATTATAATCGTTCAGGTGTGCCTCTTATCGAAATCGTTTCTGAACCAGACATGCGTTCAGCAGAAGAAGTTATTGCTTATCTTACTAAGTTAAGAACAACAATCCAGTATCTTGGTGCTTCTGACTGCAAGCTTCAGGAAGGTTCTATGAGAGCCGATGTCAACCTCTCTGTAAGAGAGCGTGGTTCAAGCGAGTTCGGAACAAGAACAGAAACTAAGAACCTCAATTCATTTGCAGCGATTGAAAGAGCAATTAAGGCCGAGACAGCTAGACAGATTGACTTAATCGAAGCAGGCGAGAAGGTTGTACAGGAAACAAGAAGATGGAATGATGACAAGGAATATTCATATGCTATGCGTTCAAAAGAAGATGCGCAGGATTACAGATATTTCCCAGATCCAGACCTTGTTCCAATTCACATCAGTGATGAGTATTTAGCAGAGCTTAAGGCAAAACAGCCAGAGTTCAAGGACGAGAAGAAGGCACGTTATATTGAAGAATTCGGACTTCCTGAATACGATGCAGAGATTCTTACAGATTCTAAGAAGTTCACAGAAATCTTTGAGGAAGCTACAGCAATCTGCAACCAGCCAAAGAAGGTTTCTAACTGGATTATGGGTGAGACAATGCGACTCATGAAGGAAGAATCAGCTAAGACTGGAAGAGAATTCAGAGCCGAGGAATTAACATTTTCACCTGAAAGCCTTGCCAAGATTATTACTCTTGTTGAGAAAAAGGAAATCAACAATGCAGCAGCTAAAGAAATATTTGAGCATGTATTTGCAGAAAATGTTGATGTTGACGCATATGTTGAAGAACACGGTTTAAAGCAGGTTAATGATGAAGGCGCGCTCAGAGCAACAGTTGAGAAGGTTATTGCTGATAACCCACAGTCAGTTGCTGATTATAAAGGCGGCAAAAAGCAGGCAATCGGCTATCTTGTCGGACAGACAATGAAGGCAATGCAGGGCAAGGCTAATCCGGGAATGGTAAATGCTTTGTTACAGGAGCTTTTAAAGTAACACATGAACTTAAAACTAAAAGGAGATGTGGAATGAAAAAAGTTAATTTTGATGTAAAACTCCCGGCATTTGTTGACAGAATAGTATATGTTGACAACTATGGTGCAAGACCATACTGCTATACTATTGAAGATGCATCAAGAAATGCTGATGCTATAAACAGGGCTATTAACTATATCTCAGAAAAGGGCGGCGGAACTGTTGTGATTCCTGAGGGAATCTGGTTTACAGCGCCAATCGAGATTAAGAGCGATGTTGAGTTAAGAATTGAGAAGAATGCAATACTTAAATTTTCTAAAGATATTGACCAGTATCCACTTATTATCACTAACTATGAAGGTCAGGAGTGTATAAGAGCCAAGTCTCCTATCACAGCTGAAAATGCTATTAACATCGGTATAACCGGTGGCGGTGTTATTGATGGAAGCGGTGATCTGTGGCGTCCTGTAAAACAGTTTAAGATGACTGAGAGACAGTGGCAGGAGCTTATGAAAAAGAGCCAGTACACAATTGATACTAAAGAGGGCGGCATATGGATGCCGACAGAAAGCTCATTTAAAGGTAATGAGCATAATATCCAGCTTGACGCTGAGAATGCACTTGAGAAAGCAAGCGAGTATTATGATTTCTACAGACCTGTAATGGTAAGTCTTCGTCACTGTAAAAGAATTCTTCTTGATGGTGTAACATTTATGAATTCACCGGCATGGAATATACACCCATTTTTCTGTAAGAATCTTACAGTAAGAAATGTTACGGTGAGCAATCCATATTATGCGCAGAACGGTGATGGAATTGATGTTGAATCATGCAAGAAGGTTCATATACATAACTGTACATTTGAAACAGGTGATGATGCAATCTGTTTAAAGTCAGGCAAGAATGCCGTAGCAAGACAGATTGAAGGACCTTGTGAGGATGTATATATCCATGACTGCCTTGTTAATAAGGGACATGGCGGTTTCGTTATCGGAAGTGAGATGAGTCGAGGCATTAAAAATGTACTGGTAGAGAATTGTACTTTTCTTGGAACTGATGTCGGAGTCCGCATTAAGAGTGCACTCGGACGAGGCGGCGTTATCGAGAATATTAATGTAAAGAATATTAATATGGTTGATATTAAGGAACAGGCAATAATTCTTACAATGTCATATGTGCTTAATTTGCTTAACAGAAATGAAGAGATTAACGGAATTGACAAGGACGATATTCCTTATATTAAGAATATTAATTTCGAGGGAATTAATTGCCTCGGAGCAAAGGAAGCGGTTGTCATAGAGCCGTTAAAGGATATGCCTGAGACAATCACAGATATACACATTAAGGCTTCATCATTCGTAACAAGCGGTGAGAACCGTGTTGGATGCGACTGTCTTACAAGCGAACAGACAACTTATGAGATATTATAAAGAAATCCCGGCAGCACTGATATATGTGTTGCTGGGATTTATGCGTTGTGTATTAATTTTTCTTTTCTGCTTGGGCTGCTAATAATTGTTCGTATTTAGCTTTCCACTTTTCGGTTTCTGATATTTCATTTTGCAATTTTATGTGTAATTCAGTTTTTTCTCTTGTGAGATTTTCCTTATCTTCCTCTAGTTTCTTCAATTTATCTTGCATATGTTTTTCTTCAATCTCAGCCCGTCTTCGTGCTTCACACTGCTGGCGGATTGTTTCGTCACTATTAAGCTCATACAAAGTCTCTGCTGCATCTTTCATATATTCATTACTCTGAACAGCCATACGCAACTCCTCCCATGTCTTAGCCTTGAAGACAGTGGCCCATGTGTCTATTCCATAAGCCTTGTCTTCATCACTCGCCATATCTATCTGAGTTAAGTCTAACACACTGATACCAAGTTTGTCACTATACCTTCTGTGAGTTTTCTTATTCAATAGTTCAAATTCAGCGTAGAATTCCGGTGCGTCTTCAAATAAAGTATAATCAAGAATACCAATATTGATAACAGGTTTAATATCTTCGTATGCGTCACCTTTATTAAGCTGGCTGAAGTCTGAACATAAATAACATAATGACCTGTTTTCCCAGTTGTGCAGATTATTAACCTGCATCTCAAGGTTCAGCATTCTACTGTTATTAAGCAGAATATTTACATCAAGTATAAATGTTTTGGCATTAATGCTTTCACCTAATATTATAGGATTGGTTATTTCAATATCCTTAATATCTTCAGGGTTAAGATGCAGCAATGCACTTGCTAGTCCAATCAGTGTTTTTCTGCTTTTTTGCAGTATTGCACGAAACATATAATCATTAGTCAGACCATAATCAATCTTTCCTTTTGCCACCATAATAGGTGCAGTATTCCCCATAAAATTCCTCCTCTATTCGTATTGCTATATTGTTTTGTGGATATAATTGGCGAAATGTAAAACCTGCCAGACAGTTAAATATAATATTTAACATAATTGTATAATAACATGAAATATATTCTAATGCAATACACAATAGAAAGAAAATATTAAATAGATACGGTATTTAATGAGAACAATTAAAAAGTTGCATGTTATTCATTATTAGATTGAATGGCATGCAACTTTTTCCATTGTGTCATAATTTTTCTTTTCTGCTTGGGCTGCTAATAATTGTTCGTATTTAGCCAATGGCTCTCATATTGCATTAGTTGCCAACTTCTTCCTGAATCAATTCCAATGCATATAAGTCAACACTCAGATACTGGTTTTTGTAAAGAATTGCAGGGCATTTTACAATAGACAGTTCTTCAGAAGAGCCATCTTTATATTGTATGTTGAGTACATACTGTACATATGAATCAGCATCATTATAGAAAGTAACCGGGTGCGATGGAGTGAAAGCCAGAGCATCTGTTAAATCTTTAAGTTTATTTCCATCAAAAACGGCAGTCTTATGATTAGACTGGTTGGTGACAGTAATGCTGTCAGCATTGGCTATGTTAATTGTTACAAGACTTTTGTTATAAATGTTGTCGAGATAATCTATAACATTTGCTGCTGATTTTCCAAATGGACGGTAAGTTATGTTGTTAATTGTGACTTTGTTGTTGAGTATAATAATGTTGTTGGTACGGTTATCAGTAAATATTCTATATGTCCAGCCAGTTGATTGCGGATACAGCCACGGCATAACAGTTATATCTTCTATTATGTCAATTAGCTGGTTCTTCTCATTCTGTGTCAGGCTGATTTCGCTGCCTTCTCTTACAACAGATAAGTCGTCTGTGTCTGACAAACTGACTTTGATATGACGTGGTCTTAGTAAGATTATTAAAATAATAATTAAAACTGCACCAATTAAGAGACATATCTTTTTCTTATTCATAATAATTACCTACTATTGAGGGGATGTCTATTGTGACTCTTTATTCTTTTTCAATCTTAGCCTCATATTCATCAAAGATATAACCAAGAATCGGTGCCATACCGACAAACTCGCAGCCATAAAGATAATTGTCAGTGCCCTCAATCGCCTGACTTCTTATAATCTTGACAACACTGTAGAGAGTATCTGTTTCAGAGCCAAGATTAAGTGCAGCGTTAAAATAGAAGTTGATAGGCAGCATGCTCTTTGATTCAAATGCAATTCCACCTTCAGATATATTGATAACTTTAATAGGAGAATCAAGATTTTTAATCTCCATGTTATCCTGCTTAAATAAAGATGAAACATTGAGTGACAGGTCTGCTTTCATTCTTTTAAAACGTCTTTTTTCAATTCCATTAGCCATAATAAAATCTCCCATCTTAATATTATTATCCAAGTGAATAGTACACTTCTAAAAACTGACTATATTTATATTTTTAATAATACACTTTAATGAGGTAATGCGCAATGTATTATTGCAAAAGATAAAGTCTATTGATTTTGAATGGACGCTGGTATATAATATTTTTGTTTGTTTTTAAACCGCATAAACACTACGGTTTGATAACTTTTTAACTAATAATTATATTAAGAAGAAAAGGATGGATGAACTCATGGGAAAATGTGAATTACTCTATGAAGGAAAAGTAAGAGAAGTATATGATTGCGATGACAAGCTTGTTATGGTCGCTACAGACCGTATCTCAGCATTTGATCACATTTTAAAGAATAAGGTTACAGAAAAGGGAGCAATTCTTACACAGATGTCAAAGTTCTGGTTTGATTATACTAAGGACGTTGTTGCTAATCATATGGTTTCAGTTGATGTTAATGACATGCCAGAGTTCTTCCACAAGGATGAATATATTGGAAGAAGCATGCTTTGCAAGAAGCTTACAATGCTTCCTGTTGAGTGTATCGTAAGAGGATACATTACAGGTAGTGGCTGGGCAAGCTACAAGGAAAACGGAACAGTCTGTGGAATTAAGCTTCCAGAGGGACTTAAGGAATCAGAGAAGCTTCCTGAACCAATCTACACACCAAGTACTAAGGCTGAGATTGGCGACCATGATGAGAATATTTCATTTGAGAAGAGTATTGAAGTTCTTGAGAAGCAGTTCCCAGGTAAAGGTCTTGAGTATGCTACTAAGATTAAGGATGCAACTATCACTCTTTACAAGAAGTGTGCAGAGTATGCTTTAAGCAAGGGTATTATTATTGCAGATACTAAGTTTGAATTCGGTCTTGATGAGAATGGTGATGTAGTTATCGGTGATGAGATGCTTACACCAGACAGCTCAAGATTCTGGCCATTAGAAGGATACGAGGCAGGAAAGAGCCAGCCATCATATGACAAGCAGTTTGTAAGAGACTGGTTAAAGGCTAATCCAGACAGTGATTATTTACTTCCAGATGATGTAATCGAGAAGACAGTTGAGAAGTACAAGGAAGCATATAAGCTTCTTACAGGCAAGGATTTTTCCCGCAAATAATCACAGGCGATAAGGAATGGAGAATTATGAATCAGATTGATATTAATGACAGCCACTATGCTGAAGATGAACTTCATGAGGAATGCGGAGTTTTTGGTGTATATGATTTCGATGGCAATGATGTTTCATCTACAATATATTATGGCCTTTTTGCCCTTCAGCACAGAGGACAGGAAAGCTGCGGTATAGCAGTCAGTGATACAGAAGGACCTAAGGGAAAGGTTCTTTCATATAAGGATATGGGACTTGTTAATGAAGTCTTTAATCCTGAAAAGCTTGAAAAGCTTAATGGTAATATAGGTGTCGGACATGTAAGATATTCAACAGCCGGAAGCAGCAGCCGTGAGAATGCTCAGCCACTTGTTCTTAACTATGTTAAGGGAACTCTTGGTATGGCACATAACGGTAATCTTCTTAATGCGGTTGAACTGCGTGAAGAGCTTTCTTATACAGGAGCTATCTTCCAGACAACTATTGATTCAGAGGTTATTGCTTACTTAATCGCAAGAGAAAGACTTAATGTTCCTACTGTTGAGGGAGCTGTGTTAAATGCGATGAAGAAGATTAAGGGTGCTTATTCACTTATCGTAATGAGTCCTAGAAAGCTTATCGGAGCAAGAGACCCATTTGGTTTCAAGCCATTATGTATCGGTAAGAGAGATAATGCATACTTCTTATCATCAGAGACATGTGCACTCGATACTGTAGGTGCAGAGTTTGTAAGAGATGTTGAGCCTGGTGAAGTTGTTACTATTACTAAAGACGGAATCAAGTCTGATAAGTCACTCTGCCAGAAAAATACAGCAAGATGTATATTTGAATACATATATTTTGCAAGACCAGACAGCAAGATTGACGGAATGGGCGTATATGAGTCAAGAATTAATGCAGGTAGAATCTTAGCAAAGACTCATCCTGTAGAAGCTGATATTGTTGTAGGTGTTCCAGAATCTGGTAATCCGGCAGCACTTGGTTTCTCAATGGAATCAGGAATTCCTTATGGTAATGCATTTATCAAGAATAACTATGTTGGACGAACATTCATCAAGCCTAAGCAGGAACAGAGAGAATCAAGCGTTAAGGTTAAGCTGAATGTACTTAAGGAAGCAGTTGCAGGCAAGAGAGTTGTCATGATTGATGACTCGATTGTACGAGGAACAACAAGTGCAAGAATTGTTAATCTTCTTAAGGCAGCAGGTGCTAAGGAAGTTCATGTAAGAATAAGTTCGCCGGCGTTCCTTCACCCATGTTATTTTGGAACAGATATTCCTTCAGAAGACCAGCTTATCGCATCAGGCCATTCTGTAGATGAAATCTGTGAAATTATCGGAGCAGATTCATTAGGCTATCTTGAGGTTGACAAGTTAAGCGAGATGATATGTGGACAGACAGGTTACTGTGACGCATGTTTTACAGGCAATTATCCAATTGAACCGCCTAAGATTGATATCCGCGGTGAGATGGGCTGATAAAGCGATTGCAGCATGCTGCCTGGAGGACATCTCTGATGTGGCGGTTGGTTGAGGCTTGCTATAGCCGTGTCGCGGACAGTGGATGTGCCTTGAAAGCATAATATTGCTGAATATGAAGGCAATTTCTGGCTGAATACCTATAAGATTAACATATGTGCTGATTTGGTAGGTGTTTTTTAGCAGAATAATAGAATATATGACACAAGATGCCTACTAAAAGCATGGAATATGTTATTTAGTAGGCATTTTTAGTAAAAATGTAGTACTATTATAATAGTCACAAACGAAATTTACCTACTAAAATACTGAATATGCGACTATTTATAGGTATCATGACAACAAGCAAAGAAAATCAGGCTAAAGCAAACAGAAATTAACAGTTTCAAAGTGTATCATGACAATAATTACAAGAAAAGGGGAACAGGATGAGTTATTTTCCGTTTTTTAGAGAAATAGAAGGGGAGAAATGCCTTGTTATCGGTGGCGGTAAGGTGGCAGCAAGAAAGATAAGCAGGCTGAAGGGATTTGGCGTGAAGATTAAAGTTGTTGCACCGTCTATAGTTTCTGACATAGAGGCAGTGGCGCAGGCTTGCGATAATATAAGTGTTGAAAGAAGAATATTCACACCACAAGATATTGAAAATGTGGATTTTGTTATCGCGGCGGCTGGTGAAGAAGTGGATAAAGAAGCTACAAGATTGTGCAAAGAAAAGGCAATTCCTGTAAATGTTGTGGATAACCAGGAGTTATGTGATTTTATATTCCCTTCAATTGTGCAGAAGGGTGATATGGTTGCAGGCTTTGTTACAGGTGGGAAGAGTCCGCATGTTGCAGCTAAGTTAAGAAGAGATTTTGAAGCAAATGTATCTGATAATATAGAGAGCATATTAGATTATCTTTCAGAGGTCAGGACACTTGCCAAAGAAAAGATAGATGATGACAGAAAAAGAGCAGCATTTATAAGAGAAGTTTCTGAATTCTGCATGAAAGCAGACAGAGTGTGCAGCAACAAGGAAGAAAATGCATTTTTACAGAAATATCTTGATAACAGGAGTGAGACAGTGCTTCCGGGGGCAGCACTTGTTGGAGCAGGATGCGGCTCATATGAACTCATCACAATAAAAGGTCTTAATGAGATAAGACGGGCAGAGGTTATAGTGTATGATGATTTGATTGATGAGCATCTGCTGGAATTTGCACCGGAGAGCTGTGAGCTTATATACGCCGGAAAGAGGAGTGGCAGACATTCCAAGGCACAGGAGGAGATTAATGAGCTTCTTGTAGAAAAAGCTCTTGAAGGCAGATATGTTGTGAGACTAAAAGGTGGTGACCCTTATGTGTTCGGCAGGGGCGGAGAGGAAGCACTTGCACTTAAAGAACATGGAATACCAGTGCATGAAGTTCCGGGGGTTACATCAGGTATCGGTCTGTGTGGAATGGCAGGAATTCCGGTGACACACAGGGGTGCAAGCCGTGGATTTCATGTGATTACCGGACATACGGCAGATAATCTGTCACCAGAGGTTGAGGAAATCAGGTGGAAATCATATGCGAAGCTTGATGAAACATTTGTATTTCTTATGGGTTTAAAGAGTATAGACATGATTACGGAAAAGCTGATGAGATATGGAAAGTTGTCAGATACGCCGGTTGCGGTAATTCACGGTGAGAATACAGATGGTACATATGTAAAGCTTGTCGGAACACTTTCGGATATTGCAGCAAAGGTGAAAGAAGTAGACTTCCCATCACCAGCTATTATAGTTGTTGGCGAGGTTGCGTCACTGGAATTGACGGATTAGCAGAAACTTAAGATGCGCTGAAAAGCAGCGCAGGAATAGAGGTTAACATGGATAAAGACAGACTTGACAGACAGATAGAGTTTATAAGAGAGATTGATAAGGAAAAGAGCATTGGCAGACAGACGTATCTGGCGGATGCGTCAAGAAAGGAAGATGACGCTGAGCATGCATGGCATATGGCAATTATGACTGTGCTGTTGTCTGAATATGCCAACGAAAAGATTGATGTGCTCCGCACAATGACAATGCTTCTTATACATGACCTTGTAGAGATAGATGCAGGCGATACATATGCTTACGATGAGAATGCTAAGAAGACACAGCGTGAAAGAGAGTTAAAATGTGCTGACAGAATATTCAGTATTCTTCCAGAAGACCAGGGGAAATATATGCGTGAATTGTGGGAGGAATTCGAGGCACAGGAAACACCAGAAGCAAAGTTTGCAAGAACTATGGATAACTTCCAGCCTGTAATTTTAAATGATGCTTCAAAAGGAAAAAGCTGGGCAGAAAAGGGTGTGCATCTTAGCCAGATATTAAAAAGAAATGCACGAACAGGAGAAGGCTCAGAAGAACTCTGGAAATATTCGTATGAAAAATTCATAATGCCTAATGTGAAAAAAGGGAATATTAAAGAGGATTAAAATAGTAGAAATTCGAGTTAAGGGGGTAAAATTTACAAAAAAGTAAAAAAATACCCCCTTAACTTAAAAAAACATTTCTTTTGCTATAATAAAAATATAAAACGGAAATTTTCCGAAAACAATATTTTATGATAATCCAGACGATAAGAGAACATATATTAAGAGTGTTATAGGAGAAATATTAGAAAAGGATATTAAGCACAGGGTAAAGATACGTAATGTTTCAGTTTTTGAAAAAGTGCAGACATATCTTATTAACAACTTTGGCTCAACAACTAGTTTGAAGAGTATCTTGAAAGAACTTCATAAATCTGGAATGGACATAAAGAGAGAAACTTTGAACCGTTATATTAATATATTAATGGATGCAAAAATAATATACGAATGTAAGAGGTTTGATTTAAAATCCATAAATGGTGAGCAGAAGTATTATTTATCAGATATGGGTTTCTATTTTGCAACAAATACTGATAACAGAATTAATTATGGACCAGCCCTTGAAAATGTTGTTTTTAACTATGCAAAATCAAAGGGGTATGATATCAGTATTGGAAGAATAGGAAAGTTAGAATGTGATTTTATTATGAGAGATAATATGAACAACTATGGTTATGTTCAGGTGACGATGACAACAATGTTAAACAGAGAAACAGAGGATCGAGAGTATGCTCCATTAGAGATGATTAAAGATAACTATCCTAAATATGTGCTTACAAGAAATGATATGATACAAAAAAGAAATGGAATCATTCATGAAAATATACCGCAGTTTATGGCATCTGGAAAGCTTTTCTAAGGATGCTCCAGCATAACCACAACGCGGAATTCCTGCTTTTCCTCCGAGTAAACATAATTGAGCAGACCATTATATTTATCTGCAATGCGCTTTACACTTTTAAGACCATAACCGTGAAAACCAGTGTCCTGTTTTCTGGAATGAAGTTTTCCGTCATGGCCTAAAGGAGATGATTTGCATGAGTTAGCAATGCTTATAAGGTCAGCGTTGCCGCCTCTGATAAGAGAAACATTACAATCTATATATGGTTCATCACATGATAGGGATGCATCAATGGCGTTATCAAGAAGATTGCAGAATATGGAAGTGAAATCCTGTGCGGGAAGATATTCAAGGGTGTTGGCGCGTATGTCTGCCTCAAAGCTTATACCTGAATTACTACATTGTTCGGCATATCTTGAGATAATTACATTCAGTATATCAATTTTGCAATATCTTTTGGATTTTCTTAGTGCATCACTTCCCAGAATGTTATTGATATATCCGGTTATTTCGTCAATATGTTTTCCATCATTCAGCTGGCTGATAGTATTAAGGTGGTTCTTAATATCGTGAATAAGAATGTGCTGTTTCTCATTAACTTCCTGAACATAATTATAATAATGTTCAGTGTCAGTCTCTTTCTGTAATTCAATCTGCAATCTGGCATATTCAACATTTTTCTGGCTGATATCCTGCTGCAGATAGAAAGTCAGGATATTGATTGAGAGCAGCAGAACCAGACATATGAATACAATAACAGAGTCAGAGCCAGACAGTTTACCGTTGAGACATATATAGCCAAGAGAAACGGTAATGATAGAGGACATAACAGGTATCAGATACAGCATAAGGGTGCTTTTGCGTATAGAAGCATTATTGACTGTATTTTTAGAGAAAATTCTGGTTACTAACTGTGAAATACATAAATAGACAGATTTGCTTAATATAACAAATGTAAATGCCGAACTATGTATGTTTCCATCACGGAATGCATATATCGTTATGTCAGGAATAGCTGCGGCAATAAGTCCTTCTGATAATGCCATAAGAATTGTCAGGGCAAGGGCATGAAACAGTGCCCAAACCGGTTTTGAATCATAATTAAGCACGATGCAGCACAGATAGACAATGAATGAGCAAAATGCATTGAGTGCCGCATTAGTGAGAATTGCTACAGGTATAAGCAGACTGAACATGCCAATAGTGATTAAAAGAGATAAAAATGTGTTCTTTCGTGAAGTAAATATCCGGTTGCAGTATAGCCATAGAATAATGGCTTCTATAAGATATACAAATAAATAGTACAATATTAAATTCATAAATCCCCCTCTGATTAATAAACTAGCGCAATGTTGTAAGAAATGCTGAATAGGTATTAAAAAAATCATTATACTTGCGCAAGGCAATATCAGCGTAAAGATGATTTTCCATATATATTCTGCTGTTATTATAAGACATAATATAATTCATATTCACTATATAACATCGATGGCTCTGATAAAAGCTCCCAGACGGAAGCATTGATTTAATGCTGGCGAGAGTCTGGGTGGTTGTATATGTATCTGAAACCGTGTGGATAGTAAGATTGCGGCAGTGAGGATTAACCTCCACCATAATGATATCCTTTGCTGATAATACATATGTTTTGCCTTTACATTTTACAATAATCCTGCCGCCAATAGAATTGAATTCAGATATGGCGTCTTCAAGGTTACGCATAAAACGTTTACTTTCAACAGGCTTTGAAATATAACGGAATACATGAAAGCGCATGGCTTCGTCAAGATATTCCGGAAAGGAAGTTATAATAATTATTATTGCTGCCGGATAAGATTTAACAAGCGAATTACCAACGGCAATGCCATCTATGCCAGACATCTGGATATCTAAATATACAATATCGGGTTTGATATCTGAAGCCAGAATGTCTTCACCAGAGTGAAATATGTAAATATCAGGTCTTTTCAGTTTATGTTCAATATAATAACTTTCGCACAGAGTTTTAATCTGCTCGCATATCAAATTGTCATCATCACATATAAATATATTCATTATCCAATCTCCATAAAATAAAACTATTGTTATTATAACCGATGAGAATATTAAAATAAATGTTATTTTAAACACGAAAAGTGTCATTTCACGCAATTGGTATTGAATTAATAAAATAGATGTGGTATTAAAGGCTTATATAAAGCGTTGTACACATATGCGCATGGGTATGGGAGAAGACCAGCTCATGTATATAGATAAGAGAGAAATTGAAAAAGCCGAAGAATGGAAAAATATTTTTAGTGAGCCAGTTCATTTACTAGGGAGATGATATTAAATGAAGAGAAGAGGCATTAGGTATGTGATTCCAATTATATTTATTGCAGTATTGGTGGGAGCAATGGTGACATATGTTCTACTCCATAAGAATACAGAAGCAGAGAAGGGCTTAGATTATGCAAGTCTTATCGGGGTAACAGGAGACAGTGATTTTCAGAATTACTGGGATACAGATGGATGGTATGATCTGGCTGCAGTTGAAGATGGATATTATTACATGAATTTTGAACAGAAGTTGTTGTTTTTGAATCTGGAGACAAATGATGTTATACCTGTGTGTGCAAAACCTGAGTGTGATCATAAATCTTCAAGTTGTAATGCTTTTTTTGGAAATGGAGCGGCATTGAGGAGTATATATTATTATAGTATATATATTATTTTGGACTTTCTAATGGCATGGCACAGTTATGCCGCATGGATAAGAGTGGCACAACAAGAGAAGTTATAGGTGAACTTATACCTAATGATGGGGTTGACTCGATTCGAGCTGTTTTTCAGGGGGAATACGCTTTTATATATGATGGGAGTGGCCTTGCTGATGAGCAAGAGACTACAAAGAGCATAATAGAAGTATCTCTGACATCAGGAGACAAGAAAATTGTATATGAAGTTACTGGAAAAGGGATATCAATAACTAATGTTAAATGTTTTGGTGATAAAATATTTTTTACTGTGAGGGAAGCCGATTCCATATCAGATAAAGCCATAAGTGTGCATAGCAGAGGTTTGTTTAGCTATTCGTGCAGCAATGATGAGATAGAAGAAGTGAGTGGACAGAATATTAATGATTATTATGTTGTGGATGGAACAATGTATTACTTTGTTACGGGAGAGGGGCTTTACAAGATAGATATTGGAAGTGATATATCACAAAAAATATGGGAGTCAACAGAACAATGTGATATGTGTAGTGTATCTTCAGATGGAGAATACATTTATCTTAATAATCATAAGTACTGTTATTATATGTGGGAATTATATGGCTTTTCAGAAAACAGATATATAGTTATTGATAAAGGTGGAAATGTTATTAATGAGATATTGTGTCCTGATGCATTGGCGTTATATTTTGGGGATGACAGGTATTTATTTTATAAAAGTATGAACGATGCAGAAGGTCTTATGTATATGAAAAAAGATGATATAGAGACTGGTGGAGATTGGAAGCAGGTGTTTGAATGACAAAGTATATAAGGCTGTTTAAGAAAGGAATGTATAGATTTTGTATGATGTTTCTTCTTATATTGATATCATCAGGATGCAATGTAAAGGAAATAGAAACACAGACACAAACAGAGACTAATAACCAATATGCAGTACAAGAACC
>ULSJ01022452.1_pt1 | contig 19325 bp, 19 predicted proteins | sample 1956291 | NCBI WGS metagenome assembly ULSJ01 (sample SAMEA4835705, study PRJEB28245) | human gut metagenome | biome: gut microbiome; material: fecal sample | place: Denmark | collected 2008 | reverse complement strand
GCTTCCCTACACGTTGAAAATTGCCGGTGGAGGACCACTTGCCGACGAACTGAAGGTCAAGTATGCCGGATGTGAAAACATTGAATTTCTCGGTCATTTGAATGCCGGACAGGTTCGCCAATATCTGTCGGAAGCGAGGTTCTCGGTGATGCCTTCGGAATGCTATGAGAATAATCCGTTGAGCGTGATTGAGTCCTTATGTTTCGGAACGCCTGTGGTGGGTGCGCGTATCGGCGGTATTCCGGAACTTATATCTCCGTCGACTGGATTTCTGTTCCGTTCGGGCGATTTTGATTCGCTGAAAAAAACGATAAAGACTGCAATGTCGGTAGAATTTGACAATTCGTCTATTTCAAAGTGTTCAATGGAGCGTTTCTCTGATAAATCGTTTTTAGACAATATTTTGAATGTCTATGTAAAATGATTGTTCTGTTCGGGAGAATCGCTTGGTTAAAATAAGTGCAATTTTATAAAATAACGGGCTGGAACCTTCGTTATAATAAAAAAGAACTATATGAGCAACCTGAAAAACCCTACGGATGCTTCCATCATATTGACCTATCGCTGTCCGATGCAATGTAAGATGTGTAATATTTGGAAGAATCCGACGGATAAAAATAAAGAACTTAAAGCCAAAGAATTAGAAATATTACCCCAACTTAAATTCATCAACCTGACAGGAGGAGAGCCTTTCGTTAGGGAAGATTTGGATGAAATAGTTGAGGTTTGCTTTAAGAAAACGAAAAGAATTGTCATCTCTACATCCGGTTGGTTTGACGATCGAGTGCTTGCGTTGGCGGAAAAATTTCCGTCAATAGGTATTCGTATTTCCATTGAGGGCTTGTCGCAGAAAAATGATGATTTACGAGGCCGAAACGGAAGTTTCGACAAAGGGTTGCGTACACTTTTGACTCTTAGGGAGATGGGCGTGAAGGATATCGGTTTCGGCTGTACTGTTTCCAATTATAATTCGAAGGATATGCTTTCGTTGTATCGTTTGTCAGAAGAGTTGGGACTGGAATTTGCTACTGCAGCGTTCCATAATTCCTATTATTTTCATAAGGATGATAATGTAATCACAAATAAGGAAGAAGTTTGCCGGAATTTTGAGACGCTGGTTAACATGCAGTTGAAGGAAAAACATCCTAAATCCTGGTTCCGTGCCTTTTTCAATATGGGACTCATCAATTACATTGAAGGTGGACGGAGAATGTTGCCGTGTGAGGCAGGTATGATGAATTTTTTCATAGAACCTTATGGTGAAGTTTATCCGTGCAATGGATTGGAAGAACGCTATTGGAAGGAAAGCATGGGCAATATCCGTGAGGCGGCCGACTTCATGACGCTTTGGAACAGCGAACAGGCTAACAAAGTGCGGGAAAAAGTCAGACGTTGTCCGAAAAACTGTTGGATGGTAGGGACTGCATCGCCGGTGATGCACAAGTATATCAAGCATCCGTTGAAATGGGTCTTGGCAAATAAGTTGCGCAGCATGTGTGGAAAACCTGCCTGTCTGGATAAAAAATGGTATGACGTAGGTCAGGATCCTTGTCAGGGTGATTTACGGGAAAAATTTTAGCTTATGAAAATCGTAGTTACAGGAACACGGGGTATACCTCGCATTATGGGTGGTGTCGAAACCCATTGTGAAGAATTGTTTCCGCGCATAGCTGCCATGGGACATGATGTGACAGTGGTGCGTCGTTCCTGCTATGTGACTGACGATAATCGTATAAGTGAATATAAGGGAGTAAAGCTGGTTGATGTCTTCGCTCCTAAAAAGAAAAGTATAGAAGCAGCTCTGCATACATTCTTGGCTGTTATTAAGGCCCGTAGGATGAAGGCTGACATTTTGCATGTCCATGCTGTCGGGCCGTCATTGATGATCCCGTTTGCCCGCCTGTTGGGGTTGAAAGTGGTTATGACTCACCACGGACCTGATTATGATCGCGAAAAATGGGGCCGGATGGCGAAGTTTGCCTTGCGTTTGGGTGAGCGGATGGGGGCTTACGGGAGTAACGCCATCATTGTCATTTCACAAGTGATAGCAGATATTGTTAAAAGCAAATACGGACGTGATTCTTTCTTGATTTTCAATGGGGTGAATAAGCCGGAGAAATCAAAAAATACTGATTATATTGGCTCTTTGGGCTTGCAGCCGCATAAGTATGTGGTGGCATTGGGCCGTTTTGTGAAGGAAAAAGGTTTTGATTTGCTGATTGAAGCATTCCGTAGGTTGGATAATTCGGATTATAAGTTGGTTATTGCCGGAGATGCTGACCATGAGGATGCCTATTCCATGTCGTTAAAGGCTTTGGCAAAAGAGCATAATGTGGTTATGACAGGGTTTATTAAAGGGGAAAAGCTGAATCAGCTGATGACAAATGCCGCTTTATTTGTTCTCCCTTCTTCTCATGAAGGGCTGCCTATTTCCCTGTTGGAGGCGATGAGCTATGACTTGGATGTGCTGGTAAGCGATATTCCTGCCAATAAATTGCCGGAATTGGAGACTGGAGATTTTTTCAAGTGCGGAGATTGTGAATCATTGAAAAACGCTCTTTCGGTCAAGTTGCAACGTCAGCCGAAAGGAAGGAAATATAACCTTATGAACTATAACTGGGACAATATAGCCCGACAGACTGTAGAGGTTTATAACAAGGTCCTTGGCAGAAAGTAGATGCCGTTTTTCCTTCCTTCAAATAATATATCCATGATTGTTCCGTTATAATAGCGAAAAAGGAACCGTCTATGGGATTACTCAATCCGGAATCATATCGAAACGGAATTATATGGTCTTCTGCCTTCAATATCTGTGGCAGGAGCGTGGCGTTCGTGCAGCATTGGCTTGTTGGATTTTATTTTGGAACATTTGCCGATACGGATGTATTCTTTTTTACTTACAATATAATTCTGTTCATTTCCTATTTCTTCCTCAATTTTACGATTGCGGTCCTTGTCCCGAAAGGCATTAATCTGCGTGTTCGCAGCAATGAGCATGATTCAGTCGGCTTTTTTAACGGATTTCTTGTCATTTATACACTGTTGGGATTGGTTCTGTTTCTATTGGCCGGTGTTTTTACCACTCCACTTTTTTCTCTTTTGTCCTCATTTCCTGAACAGGTGGTGGCTTCCAATATGGAATTGATTCGTTGGTGTCTGCCGATAGTGTTTCTGAATATTGTCATCAACCTGATGACGGAAATCATGGCTTCATACAAATACTTTACCTTTCCCAATACGGTCAATCTTATCAATTCAACATTGGGGGTGGTGTTCATTCTCCTTTTCCATGATGTGTTGGGATTACGTTCCGTGGCGATAGGTCTTGTTCTTGGATATTTGGTTAATCTGTTTATACTTGTCCTGTCGATGAAACGTCTGTTGAAATGGCGTTTTTCGGTGTGCTCGTTTAGTAAGGTGAAGGAAGTGATGGGTTCGGGCGCGTACTCGCAGTTGGGCTATTCGATGTATCTGGTGGCCTTGTATGTCCCTCAATATCTGTTGTCTAAATTCCCGGAAGGAAGCCTGACGGCAGTGGCTTTTGCCGACAAGATGGTGAGTGTGCCGAGCATTTTTCTTGTGGCTCAGATTACGAATGTAATGGCAATAAAATTCAACAACCTTGTAAGTGCCAATCAGTTTACTGAGGTGGCGCGTTTGGCTGAAAAGCTTTTGCTGTCGGTGATGACGGGGCTGTTTGTCGTGGCAATCGGTATTTCGCTAGCCAGTGAATGGATGGTGGATCTGTTGTTCGGAATGGGTAAATTCTCAGCCGATTCGCTGGAACTCACATCGTTGATGCTGTCGATGCTCATCATGTATCTGCCTTTCTCTTTTTCATATAATCTGTTTATGCGCATTTTCAATGCCTATCAGAAGCAGAAGGTATATGCATGGGTGCAATTGATTACTCAAGGACTGATTATTGTGCTTTATTGCTGGCTGATTCCGGAGTATGGCCTTGTCGGCTATCCGTTGTCGCTGGCGTTGCCCTATATTGCGGTGTCTTATCTTGTGGTTCCCTTGTTCAAGCGCTATTGTCCGGAGATGCGTGTAGGGCATTACTATGCTTTTCTTGTCGTGTTTACGGTTGTGTTTGCCGTCTACTATTACCATGCGTTTTTTGCATAAAAAAGAACGGCAACATCTTGTGGATGCCGCCGTCGGTTTGTGGAGCATAGCGGACTCGAACCGCTTACCTCAACACTGCCAGTGTTGCGCTCTACCAGATGAGCTAATACCCCGTAGTTGTAGTACAAAGATAAGTCAGGATTTTCAATATGCAAAATTTTCAGCCAGAAATTAATGTTTTGTGGGAAATGATGGGGAGTTATGCAAAATTTAGGTTAATTTTAGCGATTGAATTTAAAATTACAGACGATGATATTTGATATTCTTTTTTTGATAGGCGGATTGGCGCTGATTCTTGTGGGGGCCAATGCGCTGACCGACGGGTCGGCGGCCGTAGCGAAACGGTTTGGCATTTCCGACCTTGTTATCGGTTTGACGATTGTGGCTTTCGGAACTTCGGCTCCCGAACTGGTCATCAGTGTGCTGTCGGCTATTGACGGCAGTGCGGAAATGTCGATTGGTAATGTGGTGGGCAGCAATATCTTCAATGTGCTGATGATTATCGGCTGTACGGCGCTCGTGCTTCCGATAAAGGTGGAGCGGAGCATTATGACGAACGAGATTCCGCTTGTGATTCTTTCGGCGCTTGTGCTGACGTTCTGTGCCAACGACGTGTTGCTCGACGGTGCGTCGGAAAATGTGGTCAGCCGTACCGACGGGCTGGTGCTGCTGATGTTTTTCTTGATATTCATGCGCTATACGTTTGCCATCGCCAAGAGCGGGGCAGATGCCGGTGGGGCAGATGCCGCAGTAAAACAGATGCCGGGCTGGAAATCGACGCTGTTTATTGTGGTCGGACTTGCCGGGCTGATTTTCGGCGGACAGCTTTTCGTCGACGGTGCGAGCGGCATTGCGCGTGCCTGGGGCGTGAGCGAGTCGGTGATTGGCCTTACGCTGGTGGCAGGCGGGACATCATTGCCGGAACTGGCAACGTCCATTACTGCCGCACTGAAGAAAAATCCGGGCATTGCAATTGGTAATGTGATAGGCAGCAACTTGTTCAACCTGTTTTTTGTGCTCGGATGCAGTGCCACGATTGTTCCGCTGCCGATGGGAAACATCGGCAATTTCGACATGGCGGTGCTTGTCGGTTCATCGGTGCTGTTCTGGCTGGTAGGCTGGTTTTTCCGCAAGCGCACGATTACGCGTCTGGAAGGTGCACTAATGGTGGCCTGCTATGTTGCCTATACGTCGGTGCTGATTATGTAGCAGGGATGAGAAAAACATAATTGACAGATAAATAAAAACACCAGGAATTCGCAGGAGCGGATTCCCGGTGGCGTGTATAAAATAGGGTATGTAACGTAATATGCTAAACATTGAAGCGGAAGTGCATGATGTCGCCGTCCTGCACAACATATTCCTTGCCTTCGATACCGATTTTTCCGGCTTCGCGGCAGGCTGATTCACCGCCGAGAGCAATGTAGTCGTCATATTTGATAACTTCCGCACGGATGAAGCCCTTCTCAAAGTCGGTGTGGATGACACCTGCACATTGAGGCGCCTTGCTGCCCTTCATGTAGGTCCATGCACGCACTTCAAGCGGTCCGGCCGTAAAGTAGGTTTCCAGATTCAGCAGGTGGAAGGCGGCACGGATAAGGCGTGATACGCCCGATTCCTTCAGGCCGATTTCTTCGAGGAACATCTGGCGTTCTTCGTAAGTCTCGAATTCGGCGATTTCCGATTCCGTCTGTGCTGCTACGATAAGGATTTCTGCGTTTTCGTCCTTAACGGCTTCGCGCACCATGTCGACATATTTGTTGCCAGTTACGGCCGACTTGTCGTCGACGTTGCACACATAGAGCACCGGCTTGTTGGTAAGCAGGAAGAGGTCGTGGGCGCATTTCTGTTCGTCCTTCGTCTCAAACTGCACGGTGCGTGCGGCCTTGCCCTGTTCGAGGGCTTCCTTGTAGCGGCAGAGCACTTCGTATTGCACTTTGGCGTTCTTGTCGCCGCCGGTTTGCGCCTGTTTCTGCACGCGGGTAATGCGGCTTTCGATGGTTTCCAGGTCCTTCAACTGCAGCTCGTAGTCGATGATTTCCTTGTCGCGCACCGGATTTACAGAGCCGTCGACGTGTACCACGTTCGGATCGTCGAAGCAGCGGAGCACATGTATGATAGCGTCCGTTTCACGGATATTGGCCAGGAATTTGTTGCCGAGTCCTTCGCCTTTTGACGCACCTTTAACCAATCCGGCTATGTCGACGATTTCAACGGTGGCCGGCACGATGCGTTGTGGGTTGACGATTTCGGCAAGTTTGTTGAGGCGTTCGTCGGGAACGGTGATCACGCCTACGTTCGGCTCGATGGTGCAGAACGGGAAGTTCGCCGATTGAGCCTTTGCGTTTGAAAGACAGTTAAATAGAGTGGACTTTCCTACGTTCGGAAGTCCAACGATACCACATTGTAATGCCATATTTATTGTTATTTCCTATATTTTCGACTGAAAAATCGGGCGACCTTCGTCCTTATTGAAGGCTTGCCGCTTTTGTCGCGGCAAAGGTACTCATTTCTTCGACAATATCAAAGGGTTAGCCGGCGCAACTGCCGGAGCCGCGCGTTAAATGGCGTTGGCGGGCGATTCCTGTTCCTCGGCGTTGCCGGTGAAGGTCGTAATGTCGATTTTTTGCAGTTCGCGGAACGGCTCTTTCCGATGGGGGCATTCCTTATATCCGCAATGGCTGCAACGCGGCTGTTCGAAAATGTTGCAGGGGTCGAGGTGGATGGTCATCTGTACGCGGTTGGCGTATTTGTTTTGCACGATTTCCTTCAGTTTGGCTCCCGAACGGTGGCCTTCTTCGATGGTGAAATACCAGGGGATGGTCAGGTCGCAGTCCATGTAGATGCAGTTGCCGTATTTGATGACTTTGGAATTATGGATATCCACCCATTCGCGGCTGCGGTTGGCGTTCAGCAGTTCGGCCAGTTCCGTCAGCAGTTGCTCGTCGGCTTTGTCAAGCAGGTTGGCAATGGTTTTGCGCAGGATGGAAATGCCTGTAATGATAATAATTGAGCCGAAGATGAGTGCCAGTGCGCTGTCGATCCATGCCTTCCCGGTGAAGAACAGGATAAGCAGTCCGGCTACAAGTCCGATGGTCGAATAGGTGTCCGACTGCAAGTGCTTTCCGCCTGCTACCAGAGCGATTGACCCGTATTTTTTGCCCATGCGTATGCTGTACCAGCCCATCAGATAATTGAGCACACCCGATGCGCCGACGATGTAGATACCCACATCGAGCTTCTGAATTTCAGCCGGAAGAAACAGTCGCCGTCCGCCTTCGTAGATAATCATCAGTCCGGCTATCGTAATCATGATGCCTTCGGCGGAAGCTGAAATCAGTTCCATTTTACCGTGCCCGAACGGGTGGCCCTTGTCGATAGGCTTCGATGACCAGTAGAGGCTGTAGAGGCTTAACGCTCCGGCAAGCACGTTGACGATGCTCTCCATCGCATCGGTCAGCACGCCGACGGAGTTGGTCAGAAAATAGGCGATGAATTTGCCGATGAGAATCAGAGATGAAACGATAAGAATCCATCGCTGAACTTTGATTTTCAGCGCGTTTTCGTTCATATTGCGTAGGATTTTAAAGTGTTCTTATACTTTTTTGCGTGGAAATGCGTCGATGAAACTTCCGGGAGTGATGTTCCACACCGTTGCACCAATCGAGGCGGCATAGTCGCGTATCACATAGTAGGACTTGAATGCCACATAAAAGCTGTAGATGATTTGGTGGAGTGGGTAGTTCATGTATTCCGTGTTGACACGTGCGGTTTCCTTTTCGTTGTCCTTGTAGAAATGCGGCTGGATGGACACTACCTGGTTGCTGTCGTTCACCGAAAGAGTTTTCATCCACGAATGGTCGGCACCTGCCACGTATACTGTACGGAAACCGGCATTCAGCGCCAGCATGATGGACGGAATCAGCACGTTGCGTGGACGCGGCATTCCCAGCCCCATGCGGTAGACGGCGTTGCGAAACGCCTTGAATCCTTCGATGGGCGTCGTGTTGTAGCGGTTCACGGTGATGTGGCTGTTCTGCTTCAGCCGGTCGAGCTGAGGGCTTTTGATACGGGTTGGCACGAAAAGCGTCATTTCCCAGTCGACTTTCGTCAGAAATGTGTTCCAGAGCTTTTTCACGTTCTCATTGTCGGCAGTCTGGAAAAAATGCGGGTCGGCAAGCACATAGAATTCCGGTTTCAGATTGAGAAACAGCGGAGTGTTGGCAGCGAAGTTCACCGCCAGCTTTTTGCGCGAAGCGAGAAACGGCATTGACTCCGCTACCGTCTGATTGAGCGACGGACCGTTGCCGAGAATGACGATTTCCTCGTCACCTGCTGTTTTCCGCACCGTCGGCCGGCGCGAAAGCAGTGCAATTTTAATCAAGCTCGCCAATGTTTGCGACACATTCCCGCAAACGGCTGATAGTTTGTCCAGTATAGCCATAATTCCAAATCAACCGGCAGGCGTGGTTGCCTTAGTTTTACGGCAATTATCCTGCACACTGCAAAGGTAAGTGAAAATCGGCCGATGTAGGTTTATTTTTTGCTTGAAGTTGCAATTTTAAGCAAAAATAACCATTAAATTTTGAAAACAGCCGGAAAATGCTTACCTTTGTGCCCACAAAACGGGGCGTAGCTCAGTCCGGTTAGAGTACACGTCTGGGGGGCGTGTGGTCGCTGGTTCGAATCCAGTCACCCCGACTGGTGAAAATGAAGGAGTTAAGCGGTTGACTTAGCTCCTTTTTGCTTTTATATACTGACGGATTACTGACGGTTGGGGTGGAGAATAAATGCTATTAAACATAAAATAGCGAAGAAAGTAATTTGTTTTGGTTTATTCCTGCTTTCATTTGTTTACTCGAATGAACGGCAAGTCTTCCCTTTGCTATGCTTTATTTTTATGCTTGTTCAATAGCAATGTGACTGTTGCTTCTTTACAATCGCTATCTTCTGTTATAATGCCCAATTGAATGTCTTCATAATTCAGCCACGAGCGGACATTACGTTTAAAATCTTCCAATTCCTCGTTGATTAATGGATATTGAACAGAAACACGAATGCAAACCACAGCATTATTGTATCGACTTAGATCAAGTTGCTGGTATTTGGTCATGGAGTCAGCAATATAGGCTAATCGGTTTCCTTGTCCGTTGGTAATGGAATGATAATCATAGCGTGTACCGTACTCCACTTGAAATAGATAGGCTAAGTCCTTATACGTGAGACTGCTTCCGGACACAGTAAGTTCTTGTATGATGGACTTCCTCCGTTCCATTTTGCTTTGTATGGGGGCATGATTTTTCCAGAAATTTTCAATTATCTCCGCCGGAGAAAAGCCATAAAAGGTAATGTCGTATATACAATGTGCGGCAATTTCCTCTTTGCTCACACTAGCATTCTTAGGTAAGACAAGCTCTTTAGCCAATTCATTCTCCCAAAAATCTGTGTCTAAAGACTGTACGCTTACCCCATCCTCTTCTTGTTCTATGCAAACCTTCCCGACAAACTTAGGATTGAGATGCATATCTCGAAGAATATCGTATGCTTCCCGGAAGGCATAGATGTTATCAAGATGCCCTACTATTATTTCTTTCAAGTAAGGAAGCAAGTCGTCAAATTCCACTTCTATAATTAATTCTTTCACCGTCATGATTGCTCTGCGTTAAAGGTTCTGATCGCAAAATAAAGCCTGTGATATGCTATATCAATGCATAACTTCTATAATTTGATGGGAAATCCTATCCCATTTTTAAGAATATACTCATTACCGGCATTATGCTCATCGTATTGATTATATGCTACGGCATAAATCTTGCATCCGTACTCGTGTGCAAAATGTACCGTATTCATTGTGCCGCTTTTCACAGCACATTGAACGACAAAGACTTTTTGTGCCAAGGCTGCTTGCAGTCGGTTACGGGCATACAGTCGTGCAGGATTGGCTTTCACGCCAAAGGGTTGTTCAGAGAGGATTAAACCGCCTTTGTTTATGATTTCTTTCTGCAAAGCTTCGTTTGCTTTAGGGTGAACGATATTCAAACCGGATGCAACAACCGCAATGGTTTTTCCATTGGCATCTATACATCCTTGATGAGCCGCCGTGTCACATCCTAATGCCAATCCGCTCACTATGATATTTCCTTTCAAGGCATAGTCTTTAGCCAACTGATAGGCTATATTACATCCGACATCATCAGCGTTTCGTGAGCCAATGATGGCTATGGAATTTTCGTTATAAAGTAACTCCTTATTTCCCAATAGATGAATTAACGCAGGTGCTTCTACGCCAATTTGAGCAAATGAAACTGGATAATCGTCTGCATAATAAGGGATAATGCAAATGTTCGCTTCTTTTTCTTTCTCACAAATCATCTTTGCTTTTGCGAAGGTTGCCGGATGAAGGGCGATTGTTTCTCGTAATTCCCGTTCCTCTTTACCGCATATATCAGCATAGTGACACCGCAACAAATGCAGGCATGTCAGTTCTTCTATCGAAAATCTATTTCCCATATTCTCATCCTTTTTTCCGCAAAGATGAATGGAAGTGATGCCAATGTAAAGCATTACTGCAATTTTTTCTCATCTTATGCTTTGATGTTACATATCCTTGACAGAACTTTGCAGCAACAGATATTGCATTTCTCATTGAAAATGAAAGTTTTCTTGAGAGAATTCGCTATATTTGTTTTAAAATTCATCCACTTTAAAATATACGTTTATGGAAACATTATCAGAGCAATTGACCGAACTTTACGAAAGTAAGTGGAACGGATTAATGGAACAACTGGAAGCCAATGGGTTACGAGACAAACTGCAATGTCCGTTCTTGATTTCTTTGTATCGTTCTGGGCAAGAAAAGGAAGAGCGAGAAAAAGCACAAGAAGCAGATATTAATTGGTATGCAAAGAAAGCAGATGCTGAGCATGAAGAGTGGTATACCAAAGCAGACATAAAAATTATGTTCTTTGGGAGGGAACCCAATTGGTGGGTGAGATATGATGAAAAAGGTGAAGACCCAGCCGATGTAGGCAAGGTTATGGCTACATATGAAGATTATCTCGATGATAATTATAATGCTGTAGATGCACATTTTTATAAAGAGAAAATAGACCATAGAAATAGATTCCTCCTTTTTGGCGTTAATGGAATAATGTCAGGTATTAGGGAGTTATTAAAGGATTTCCCCGACAAACGAGTTTCATTAATATGGAATGAGATTTCCAAACTATCTAAACGAAAAGGAGAAGGAGGGGAAGCTGTCAATGCGTTTGAGCATAGCATTGAAAAGAAATGTTTTCATGTTATTCCGAAAGAAATTGAAATATTGAGACCTGATATTGTCATATTCCTTACTGGACCCAAAGAAACAAAGTATTGTGGCTATATCAAAGAGAACTTTAATATCATAGGTGAGCCAGTTGCTATTTCTGATCTATCCACAAATGATGTGGAAAAATTACAAATTGAAGGTGTCAAATTGGCGTATTTGACCCATCATCCAGGATATATGCCCAAAGAGGAGAAAGCCAATGATTTTCATTGGACACTTTATAATACTATTCTTGCCGACATCAAAGAAAACATCGACAAACTATTGAAGAAAGAATAACTTGTGAACCACTTTGGCATAACTTGACCTCATCTTTGCATTGAAATGGATGGAAAGATGAGGTTTTGTTTTTCCTATGTGTAATTTAAAACCGGAGGAATATGGAAAAGAAAAGCAATGTGGTGAGCAAACGTTTGCGAAAGCAACTGGATGAGTTGGAGCGGGGCAAACGATATGATGAAGCTACCCAACTGTTGGAACCTATTGCCCGCCGAGGCAATGCTGATGCACAATACGAGATGGGAGAACTGCTTTACCATAAAATGGTACATGAAGCGGAAGCAGCAGTCAGAAATTACTCCAAGATTGAGAAAGCAATATTTTGGTTAGACTTGTCAAGGAAACCAGAATTATGTAAAGCTGATTTCTCTGATTTTAACAAAATGATTAATTGGTACGAGAAAGCTGCTAAGCAAAAACATATTAAGGCAATGGTAGAACTTGCCGAATGGTATACTCCAATACGTTGCGGTTCATCTGCTAAACATGTAATCAAGCAGTCACCGTTCTTTACCCTGAAATGCAATTTCAATCATGCATTGTCCTTATACATAGAAGCATTGGAAATCGGCGGAGATGATTCTTTTTTTGATGTTTGTGTTATAGAAAATCTACTCCATTCGCCTCATGTACCCCAAAAGGTGAAAGATAAAGTTGTGGACATACTTCAAGCAAGGGTAAAGAAGGGTTGTTGTCATGCTGCTGACCATTTGTTCCGCATTTGGGAAAGCAAATACCGAAGCCCACAAAGGAAGCCATATTATGACATACAGATAGACGAGCATGAATTGTTGCATACCGATTGGTTCCGGTTGTTGTTAGATCACGAGGCAGAATGTGAAAAGAAAAACGAGTATTCCGCGAGGAATGCACTTCGTTTACTGTCTGATTTGGCTAAGAATGGCAACCAAGAAGCGTTGGATATGTTGACGGGTATCGGGATGAAAACGGGAGGCTCGTCTGCTTGTTGGGCTGGAGATGTCTATTATGAACGTAAGGAATACAAAAAAGCCTTGGAATGCTATTTGGCAGGAGAATATGTGTACAAACTGGGTGGAATGTATGAACGAGGCGAAGGCATCACACCCGATATGGAAAAAGCATTTTATTATTATAAGCAGGCAAATGACAATTATAACATAGGGCGAATGTATGAGCAGGGCCTTGGCACGAAGAAGGATTTGCGTAAAGCGTTTGAATGTTATCACAAAATTGTTGATAGAAAGATTTATGAGCATGATTCAGAGGAAGAGAAAAACGAAATTCTGTCTGCTCGCTGTTCATTCCGTCGCTTGAAAAAGATATTGTTCGAGCAAAAGGATGAGATAAGAATGACGGTTGCTGCCAAAGGGCAGAAATCCGTTTGCGGATTCTCGTTCACCAGTTATGGCGATTGCCAATTTACGATAGATTGGGGTGACGGACAAGTGGAAGCGATAAATAATGAGAAAGGAGAAGAAATCCAAGCAGAACACACGTATGCCAAGCTAGGGAAATGGAACATCAGCCTAAGAAGCAATGAGACACATACCATCACGTCCTTTCATTATACCTGCAAGACATGTATACTGAAAGCGTTGGATGTAACGCAATGTCCGATACTTATCGACTTGTATTGTGTCAATCAAGGATTGAAACGTTTGAATGTTTCCAAAAATCCAAGGCTGGGACGCCTGGTTTGCCGCGGCAACAAGTTGAAGATATTGAATATCCGGAGAAATAATCGCCTTACCCAACTTGACTGTTCTGACAACCCGGAGCTTTATCACGTAGATTGGAATCCACAATACTCAGCATTGACTAAGGTTTGCATGAAGAATATCATAAACTTTGACCAACTGGACTTTCTTGACTATTTGCTGAAACGGAACAAAGGACAAAAATGCGAACCCATCGCGGAAGCCTCGTTTGATCCCGTATTCTTGCCACTCTCTTATTATATGCGTTGCTTGAATTGGAGTGACGTGAAAGCAAAGATAAAAGAAGGTGGCTATCCAATATGGAAAGAACATTCATGGAGAAAGTATAAATCCGCATTCGATGATATGAGTTCACGAGAAGATTTCCACTACACAGGCATTGACCGTATTGTTTGCGAAGGCGGTTATACCTATTACTGGCTTTATAGCTCCCGTGAAAAAAAGTACGTCCACCAAGATCTTGAAGATGTTGTTATGAATCTTATGCCTTGGAGTGAAACGCTTGATATGCCTGTGGAGATAAGAGAAAAGGAAGGATGGATGATGTTCCCACAAGTGACTTGGGCAGATGTGTTTTGTCCCTGTTTCATTGAGATGACCTGTTCGCACTGGAAAGAAACGGAAGAAATTATTCAATGGGAGCGTGATTATTGGGAGCGACATCGCCAAAGACAGGAGAAATACGAATGAGACTGGACTATAAAGGAAAACATTTGTTCGCATTTTCGGACACGCATGGCAAGGAGGGCAACGCGAGGAAAAGTGGAGCACAAAGTTTGGCAATGTCTCCACCTTTCAGGCGCTTTGCAAGACAGATAGTCAATCAGAGTTATAGCGTTTCCCGTTTTGGTCTATAATGTGCTGGCATACCAGATGGGCTTCCACCCAAAAATCATTTAACCGCAATAAGTCCGGAATGGAGTAAGGCTTGTGCGTGCAAATGTCATGTACGGCATGACACACAACAATATGCTCCAGTTCCGGACTGCGTAAATGCCCTTCCGCCCATGTCACGCCATCATCCCATACATCCACACAATGCAGCTGTTCATCCGTCATATCGGAAGTGTGTTGGGGCAAATAGCAGATTGAACATTCTTCTATTTCAGGTATCCCCCCACAGAAATCCTCATTCAGCAAGTAAATCAATTCTATCATATAAGCAAAGTCAGAACCATAAAAGCTGTCTTCCGGTAATTTCAAAATAGAATATTCTTCCTCGCCATACACATATTTCAATGTACCGCGAACTACATAATCGTCATCAAAAGCCTCATCTTTTGGGCTATCAATCAATGTACGATAGAGATTTGCCATGCGATGGTACATTTTCTTGGTCAAGTTATTCAGCAATTCGTTTACTGCCTCAAAGCGTTTGATTTCCTGCGAGGTTGCTTGAAACATCCGGTTGAGAATCAAGCTCCGTATACCTATCAAGTCCTGTATCTTTTCTATCTGTACTGCGCCGATATGCCTCAAATTAAGACTACCCTTTTCCTGTTCACCCATGAGTTTCTTGATTCCCGCTTCCACTTCCAATAGTAAAGCCCGTTTTTTATCCACATCATTTTCTTGATAGATGTAGTCTGTCAAATCATCTGCATATAAATCCATAACCGTCATATTTTGTTTAATGATGCGGCAAAAATAAATCAGCTTTATGCCAGATGGAAGCATAGGAATACTTTTCTCTCATAATAACAAAATCTTTTTAGCATATGCTTTAGTTTAGCATAACTTTATGCGATATTTGTAGTATCGAATTTAAATTTTTGTATTATGGAACAACTGACATTCAAATCTTTACTTATCCGGTTTGGTTTTGACGACATCTTACCTGAGTTTAAAGCATTATATCAGCGGAACCAGCCCAAACAAGCGCAACATGCTAATTGGGAAGCTTACCGTAGCGTATATCAAAAACTCCAGATGCATGATGTATCTGAATCCCAATATGCCATTTATTTGGTGTCAAGATGGGAAGGATGCTCACCGATGATTGATATGAATTGCTCTGTTTATGACCCAAAAGATGAAGATAGCGATTATTACCCAGTGGCAAGCTACTCTCCTTGGTCTGCTCTTTTAGGTATGGATATTCATATTGACGAAGATGTAACAATCACTTTACAAGAACTGACAGCCGGATTGCTTTGGGAAATCACTTATTACGGAGAAACAGAAGAAATGATTCAAGAACATCTTAAAAAAATGTTCAAATAGCTGATTTTGTAAAAGGAATGATATGACAAAAGATTTATTTGACAAATACATTTGGTTAGTAGACACTATCTACAGAGCCGGGAAAATCACGTTTGAGGAAATTAATGAGCGTTGGCTTCGTTCACGATTGAGTGAGGGAGAGGATATTCCTTTAAGAACCTTTCATAACTGGCGTATTGCCATCGAACAAGTATTTGATATAAATATCAATTGTAACCGAAAGGGAGGTTACTATTATTATATCGAAAATGCGGATGATATGCAAAAGGGAGGCATTCGCAACTGGTTGCTCAATACATTTGCCGTTAATAATCTGATAAACGAAAGCCATCATTTGAAACGGAGAATCCTGTTTGAAGAAATTCCTTCCGGCAGAAAATACCTCACGCCTGTCATTGAAGCCATGCGTGACGGATTAGAATTGGAGCTATATTATCAAAGCTATTGGTATGAAGACCCCAGTACCTATACGCTGCAACCTTATTGCATCAAAGTGTTTAAGCAGAGGTGGTATGTCATCGGTTTCTGCAAAGAGCGGAATAATATCCGCACTTTTTCTTTGGATAGAATACAACAACTGACCACCTTGGACACGAAGTTTATTTATCCAAAAGATTTTGATCCAGAAGCCTACTTTGCAGACTATTTCGGTATTATGATTGAAAACAAGAAATTGGAAACCATTCGGATTAAAGTCTATGGAATGCATGTGCAGTATATCCGTGCTTTGCCTTTGCACCATTCTCAATGTGAAATTGAGACAACAGAAGATTATTCCATCTTTGAGTACCGTATGAAACCGACCTTAGACTTCCGGCAGGAATTACTCTCAAGAGGGGCGGATGTGGAAGTACTTGCTCCTTTATTCTTTCGGGAAGAGATAGTTCAGTCGGTGAATAAAATGAGTTCATTATACAAATAAACAGTAATCTTACATATAAATGAAAAAGAAATATACTGATGCTCAATCCTCTTTTCAAGATTGGGCACAAATCAAAAAGAAAGAAGTGCAGAATATGGAAGAATCCATGAGGGGAAATCCGTTATATCAGAAGGAAGTGAACCCAATGGATGATGATGAAACTTGGTCAAAGCGATTCCATTTCATACTTCACAAGGGACTCCCCGAAAAAGAATGGAAAGCATATCAAAAAGGCATAAGACAAGACCGTTTACAGATTTGGGCAATGTTTATGAATGAGAATCCAGACTACGATTATCATTATTTCTTGAATCTGTTGAAATTCAAATTGGAATGGATGATTTTCTATTGGGAGAACTTTGGACATTTAGCTCGTGCGGAGCAAGATATCAGTCGAATGCGGATTGCTACAAGGCTTTTGGATATTATCATGGACGAAAATTCTGATGCTCCAATCCCTTATGTGAATATGAAAAACAAACATCGCTTCCGTGTATATCATAAATCGCAGGGTATGTATAATGAAGACAGCGAATATGAAGCTCGCTTTCGCAAAGCGTATTGTCTATTCTTTAGATTCTTAGAATATCATTTGTTAGGATGGTGGGATTGAGAGACGATATATCCCCCAACAACTCAAACGAATTGTTGGGGGCAATAACTATTATCATCTCAGGGCTTCTGCTTCCTGTTGCAATAATCTTGCTCGTTCAAGTTTTCAGCCCTTACCCTTGTACGGTATTCAAAATCTTCTACCACGTTGCGAATGTTACCAATAAGTTTTTTATCCTTATTGTGCGTAAATATGACTTCCAAAGTATCTAAATCTGCTCCACTCGCTCTGCCATGCATTCGAATAAAACGATACTTTAGATCGTTATCTGACAAAACCATATTTCTTTTAAACTGATAAGCATTACTTACCAAAAGAAGCATAATTAATCATTCCAATCATACTCGCTTGCCACAGAAACGGGCAGGAGGTTTTGAAATCAATGATATGCGTATGATTGTTCTGAACTTTCAGATTTTGCAAACGTTGCAATTCATTGCTGATTCGTTCTTGCTCGGCAAATATTTTTCCGTTGGTTGTACTCAGAACTGAATATACCTCTTTGAGTTCTTTTAACCGCAAATTTATAGCGGTACGAAGTCTTTCCCGTCTTTCTTTGTCATAAGATAGTTCGGTTTTCATTTCCGTTATTTCCGATTGAAGCCGTTGTAGGTTGTCTGAAAGCAGGATAATTCCTTCACTACCCTCATCTTCTTGTTTCTCCGTTTCTACATTTACCAATTCTTTGATTTCGGAACAGAGGTTATATACTGCATCCAGCGTGTGGATAAAATTGTTGTTTTCCATTTCTTTCATTTTTGTATCTATTTTAGGGGTTTTACCAATTTATTCTTTTCTTTTTCTTCTTTTTCAACTTCCGTTGAAAGGCAGCTTCCGCATTTTCATCAGCATTGTTAAAAGTAGGGGTGAATAATCCACCCAATGCTCCGACAAGGCTTTCAGCTATATTGCTGCTTGAGGTATAAGTATTCTCATGTTGTATTACAGGTTGCCCATTGTTGGTTGTCATTCCAATACCCTGTTGGTATTGGTTATTGTTTTCTCCCAACTGTTTATCCAGTTTTGAATAGCTGAAATTCCTGTCAATGCCCGAAGCCTTGAACGTAATGCCATCTTTGGTAAGAGATAAACCTTGAATAACATTACTCTTGCCTCTATACTTAAACTCCGTTTTTATTCCCTGCTTGGATAATTCAGAAATGAATTGTTTCCAGCTATTGGATTTGCCTAACGAGTTCTTGACGGCATGGTAAATCTCGTACTTCGTCTTATCGCTTCCTTTCAGACGATGTGTTCTTACCCTGTCCTTGCCTTTACCAAAATAAAGTCCGTACTTTTCTTTCAGTTCCTTGCAAACCTTGATATTCCGATAACAGTCGTTCCTGTCGCTGATAGTACGTCCGTTGTTATCCACACGGTTGAAAACGATGTGAACGTGCGGATGCTTCTGGTCGTTGTGCCGGGCAATGATATACTGGGTATCTCTGATTCCCATTTTCTGCATATACTCCTTTGCCAGACTTACCAGCGTCTCATCCGTCATTCTTGGAGTATCCTCGGGCGCATAGCTGAGTGAGATATGTCCCACAGGCTGACGAATATTCGGCTTCATCATCCGCTGGGTTTGAAAACAGTCCGTAATGGTTTGAATACTGTCCGTCAATACTCCTTCCGCTGTCAGCAGTCTTGCATCGGGCTTGCCCAATACATAATTAACACAGCCTTTGAATCCAGTTCCCTTACTTATTTTTCCAATCATCGGACAACTGTTTTATGATTTGGACTATCTTTTTCTTTAACATCATCAGTTCGGCTGCTACTCCTGCGAATCCTCCGGCATTGGCTTTATGGGCAAGCTGGTTGATGTTGTTGGCTTCCCCTGCCAATTTACGGAGTACGTCTGCATCCGCCTTGCTGATACGCTGTACAACTTTCCCCGTAAGCAATACGGAATGTACAAACCTACTGAGGGAAACGCCTGCATCTTTCCTGCGTTTCTCTACCGCTTGGTATTCAATATCTGTAAATCTTGCGCTGACCACACGCACCTTGTTACGCTTGGTCGGTCGTGGTTGTTGTTTATCTTTTTTCATTTTGAAATTTCCTTTTAATTGCGACCAACGGGAGCGGACTGTCTTTGCTTCCGGCAAAGCAAGGTCGGAAATG
>ULSJ01020580.1_pt1 | contig 19534 bp, 14 predicted proteins | sample 1956291 | NCBI WGS metagenome assembly ULSJ01 (sample SAMEA4835705, study PRJEB28245) | human gut metagenome | biome: gut microbiome; material: fecal sample | place: Denmark | collected 2008 | reverse complement strand
AACCAGCCGTTAAGGAAGCTATAAAGGCAATGAACTCGGCAGGTGTGAAAATAAACGAAAAGAAGGATAATAAAACAGGAGCACTGTTCTTTATAAGTGCTGTGCAGGCTAATAATCTTGCACAACTTGTTATAAGCGGTGAAAAAGACGCCAAGCTCTATAAGCAGGCACTTAAAGAAACGCCTTCTGTTGATATCGCTTTATTCGGAAGAATGGTAGCGGACGATGCTGACCTGAATGTTGACGCGGCATCGCAGGTTGCTCACAGCATTTCAACTCATGCTGTTCAGAATGAGTATGACTACTTTACGGCAGTAGACGATTGCTCGCCTGAGGACAGTGCGGGTGCGGGACATCTCGGAACAACAGAATTCAATTCTTCAACGCTTTACAGATATGCGACCGTGAATGTCGCACAGCTTAAGAAATCAATAGGTGTTTCTGTAGCAGAAGTCATAAAGGGATTTGCCGAAGCATTTATCTGCTCTATGCCTACCGGTAAGCAGAACTCATACGCAAACAGAACATATCCCGATATGGTTTATGTGACGATCAGAAAAGATCAGCCTGTAAACCTTGTCGGTGCATTTGAAAAGCCGGTTATCAGCAATAACGGCTATGTTGAAGAATCTGTGAAGAAATTACAGGAGTATGCAGGCAAGGTATATGACAACTTCAGCGGAAAGCCTGTAAAGAGCTTTGTGATAGGTGCGGACGCTATATCCGATGCTGAAAGGGTAAATCTTGACGAACTGCTCGAAAAGCTGTATAGCTACATAAAAGATGAGGTGGTATAATGCCTGTACTGCTGCTCAGACTTGCCGCTCCGTTGCAGTCATGGGGCGTTGAGTCGAAATTTGATACGCGCCGCACGCTCGGATATCCGACCAAGAGCGGCGTAATCGGACTTGTGGCATCGGCTATGGGAAGAGAGAGGACAGAACCTCTTGACGACCTTAATGAGCTTAAGATCGGTATCAGAGTAGAAAACGAGGGCCGGCAGATAAGGGATTACCATACTGCCAACGGTGAAAAGACAAAAAAGTATATCACGCACCGCTTTTACCTTTCCGATGCGACTTTCCTTGTTGGGCTTGAACATAAAGATGCAGGGTTTATAGAAAAAATCGAAGACGCTCTGAAACATCCTGCGTTTCCGCTATTTTTAGGCAGGCGCTCATGCCCGCCTACACCTCCGCTTGTATGGGGATTGCGTGACGGAAATCTTCTTGATGTGCTTAAATCAGAAAGTCCGTTGCTTGACAAACAGCAGAGAAAAAACGCCGACACAAGGCTCAGAATTATTACAGAAAGCGAAGACGGTCCTGCAATAATCAAGGATGTTCCTGTTTCATTTGATCCGACATTCAGACGTTTCGGACTGCGGAAAATAAAGGACTGCTATGTGGTGATCAATAAGTCGGACAGCGCAGAGGATATGGTTTCTGCAGAGCACGACCCTATGACTGAATTGAGGTGAAACAATGTATTTATCAAGAGTTTATCTGGATCTGTCAAACCGCAATACATTGAAGGCGGTCAATTCACGCAGTGTTCTGCACGGAGCTGTAGAAGCGGCGCTTACGGATGATCGTTCAAGAAAGCTCTGGCGCATCGACAGTCTTGGAGGAGAGCTTTATCTGATGATTCTCAGCAATCAGAAGCCCGACTTATCTGTTATAGCATCGCAGTTCGGTGATACCGGCAGAGCAGGAGAAACAAGAGAATATGACGGTCTGCTTGGCAGAATAAAAAAGGGTGATATATGGCAGTTCCGCCTTACCGCAAATCCGGTGAAAACGGATAATGTAAAACAGGGACAGGGTAAGAAAAGGGCAGTCACTATTGTTGACTTTCAAAAGCAGTGGCTGATGGACAGAGCAGAGAAGAACGGGTTCTGCCTTAGCGAAGATTCATTTGATGTGGTTCAGAACAAGTGGTGCAGATTTTTCAAAAAGGACAACAGAGTAGTAACTCTTCTGTCGGTGACGTTTGAGGGACTGCTTGAAGTGACAGATGAAGAACTGTTCAGAAATATGCTCGTAAACGGATTAGGCAGAGGAAAAGCGTACGGTATGGGACTTATGACCGTAATGCGTCCGGGAAATAATACAAATGGCTGAAATACCCGGAATGATAAAACCCGATATCGTAGAACTGCCGCAGATTGCCGACAGAATTACATTTCTGTATCTGGAACATTGTAAAATAAACAGAAAAGACAGTGCAATCACCGTTATTGACGAGAACGGCGTTACGCATATACCATCGGGTACAATCTCTGTACTTATGTTAGGTCCCGGAACTGATGTTTCACACAGGGCTATGGAACTTATCGGTGACAGCGGAATAAGCATATGCTGGGTTGGTGAGCAGGGTGTCAGATATTATGCCGGCGGCAGACCGCTGACGCACAGTTCGAGGCTTATTGTAAAACAAGCAGAAATGGTCACAAACCAGCGCAAGCATCTTGATGTTGTCAGAAAGATGTATATGATGCGTTTTCCTGATGAGGATGTTTCGGGGCTTACTCTGCAACAGCTTAGAGGTCGTGAGGGCAGTCGAATAAGAAAAGTGTACAGACAGCAGTCTGAAAAATGGAATGTCGAATGGAACGGTCGTGTATACAATCACGAAGATTTCCAGTCGTCCGATCCTGTCAATCAGGCTCTGTCGGCGGCACATGCCTGCCTTTACGGGCTTGCTCACGCTGTTATATGTTCTATGGGGTGTTCGCCTGCACTGGGGTTTGTGCATATCGGTCACGAATGTTCGTTTGTATATGATATAGCCGATCTTTATAAAGCTGAAGTCACGATACCAATATCTTTTGAAGCGGCTGCATCGGTAAATGATGATATATCAAGATTTGTACGGCATAGGGTCCGTGACGAAATGGTGAAAGCTCATATACTTGAACGAATGGTACACGATATAAAATATCTGCTGATGCCTGAAGTAAATCCGGATGACGAAAAAGTCATGTATCTGTGGAATGATAAAAACGAACCTCTCGATTACGGTAAACAATACAGGTGACGATATGATGGTAGTAATTACACTGAGTTGTTGTCCGCCTAAACTACGCGGAGATCTTTCCAGGTGGATGCAGGAAATAGATACAGGCGTGTATGTCGGAAATCTGAACGCAAGAGTTCGTGATAACGTATGGGACAGAGTGTGCTCAAATATCGGAAACGGTCACGCCTCAATGTCATACAGCTCAAATAACGAGCAGAAACTGGAATTCCGTATTCACAATACACAATGGGAACCGGTAGATTATGATGGCATAAAGCTTATAAAAAGACGTGTGACAAAAAGTGACGATGAAAACGTTATTCGTCCGAAGGCTATGACAAATCACATAAATCGTTTATCGGAGAAAAAACAGAAATCATCCGGTGTATCGGATACATATACGGTAATCGATATTGAAACAACGGGACTTAATCCCGGTGATGAAATAATAGAACTCGGTGCAGTAACGGTTGAAAACGGATCAGTAGCAGAAACATATTCTGTGCTTGTCAAAACAGATAAAAAAATACCGAAGGCAATTATCAGGCTTACAGGTATAACGGAGGAATTACTGGCAAATGAGGGAGCAGAAAAAAGTAAAGCGCTTGGTGAGTTTGCAATGCGATGTAGCGGAAAACCTCTGGTCGGGCATAATATCGGTTTTGACTTGAATTTTATTAAATCTGCGTGTGCTGAAAACAAAATTGATTTTGTTCCGTCAAAAATTATTGATACAGTTAAAATATCAAGAAAACTACTTGATATTAATTCATATTCGTTAGCAGCTATTGCGGATTATTTCGATTTGCATTATAATAAAGATAGGATTCATAGGGCGCTTGACGATTGTCTGCTTACACAAAGGATCTATGAAAAGTTAAAGGAAATCTAAGCGGTTGATTTTGCAAAACCGCTATTTTCCTTGATTTCTTTAGTCTTGTCCCCACACGCGTGGGGATGATCCTAACCTCGCCGTGACGGTCGAGAAGCTGTAATGCTTGTCCCCACACGCGTGGGGATGATCCTTCACGGCTTGTCCTGATAAGCGGTCTGTCGGTCTTGTCCCCACACGCGTGGGGATGATCCTTGTCAAGGTAAACGGTGAGAACGGAGCAAGAGCTTGTCCCCACACGCGTGGGGATGATCCCTGGCTGTTGAAAACTCCTTGCCACGTCAGCACCTTGTCCCCACACGCGTGGGGATGATCCTGCCGTCTTCTTCAGCTTGATAAAACCCGTCTTCTTGTCCCCACACGCGTGGGGATGATCCTCAATACTGTCATAGCTGTACTCGTCAACGTATCTTGTCCCCACACGCGTGGGGATGATCCCTGGTAAACTTTTTGGATGGTGTTGTCCCTCCCCTTGTCCCCACACGCGTGGGGATGATCCCATTACGGAAAGCGACTTGTCAAAGTGTCTGACCTTGTCCCCACACGCGTGGGGATGATCCTCATTTCCTGCGGCGGCGTGTGCTTCTCTCGTCCTTGTCCCCACACGCGTGGGGATGATCCCAGCACAAGGGAAACGTAAGGTATTCTTCGGCACTTGTCCCCACACGCGTGGGGATGATCCCGGCTTTTGAATTACCGTTTGCTGAAGTGGGCTCTTGTCCCCACACGCGTGGGGATGATCCCTACAGAGGTTTTTTGTTAGATTGGGATAGTAGCTTGTCCCCACACGCGTGGGGATGATCCTTACCCTGCGTAGCAGTTTGAAAAATATATTCACTTGTCCCCACACGCGTGGGGATGATCCTGAAGCTTTGACACAGCTCGGCATACCAAACAGCTTGTCCCCACACGCGTGGGGATGATCCCACAAATCGTCTGCTTGCAGGGCAACTATCCCGCTTGTCCCCACACGCGTGGGGATGATCCTATATGACAACCGCAAATATTTCCGACAGCACGCTTGTCCCCACACGCGTGGGGATGATCCTAACTATTTGCGAACACCTAATATTTTTGATATCTTGTCCCCACACGCGTGGGGATGATCCCATGCGCAAGGTCGATGAAAATGTCCTCGATTACTTGTCCCCACACGCGTGGGGATGATCCTACCCCCTTTTGTATAATATTTGCGGGAGCAGACTTGTCCCCACACGCGTGGGGATGATCCTTACCCTGCGTAGCAGTTTGAAAAATATATTCACTTGTCCCCACACGCGTGGGGATGATCCTTTGTTATTTTTTGGCAAATATCCCCCGAGTTTCTTGTCCCCACACGCGTGGGGATGATCCTACTAAACTTTATATAGTATTATATTTCAAATACTTGTCCCCACACGCGTGGGGATGATCCCAAAAAACCTCTGTAGTTTTGCGGGGTGCAGTACTTGTCCCCACACGCGTGGGGATGATCCTGAATATGCCATGTTAAAAGATTTGCAGGGTCACTTGTCCCCACACGCGTGGGGATGATCCCAAGCTAATGGCGGTTGAAGAAGCTTGGAGACGCTTGTCCCCACACGCGTGGGGATGATCCCGTGTCAATGATTTTCTTTTTCATCAGATACCTCTTGTCCCCACACGCGTGGGGATGATCCCAGCGAAAAAGCCACGGTCACAAGCACTGGTATCTTGTCCCCACACGCGTGGGGATGATCCTCGGGATTTGCTGGGGTAGGCTGTACATATCGTCTTGTCCCCACACGCGTGGGGATGATCCTATTTCTGACACTATCGACGATTACGCCGCTCACTTGTCCCCACACGCGTGGGGATGATCCTCCGTGCTTACATCGGCGACCGCTCCGATGACCCTTGTCCCCACACGCGTGGGGATGATCCATACCCTGCCGCAAGTGTGGCTTTTGCAGTCGACTTGTCCCCACACGCGTGGGGATGATCCTTTCGTCTGCTTTTTTGCGGGCTATCTCGCTTGCTTGTCCCCACACGCGTGGGGATGATCCTCGTTGTCAACGTAATTGCTCTCAAACATACCGACTTGTCCCCACACGCGTGGGGATGATCCGTACACCTGCATCAAGCTGTAAATCATCAAACGCTTGTCCCCACACGCGTGGGGATGATCCTCATTTCCATTGACGTACCCATTTTATTGGCATCTTGTCCCCACACGCGTGGGGATGATCCTTTTTCGCAACGATACACGATAGTCTTGACTTGCTTGTCCCCACACGCGTGGGGATGATCCTCCACCGTTTGCCCTGCAATATCGGTTGGGCTTCTTGTCCCCACACGCGTGGGGATGATCCTTGAGGGGACTTATCGGTTTGGTTGATGATAAACTTGTCCCCACACGCGTGGGGATGATCCCCTCTCCGACCAGTTTCAACATACCTCGAAACCCTTGTCCCCACACGCGTGGGGATGATCCCCGACAGCTTTGGAAATTATTCGGCCGCAATGACTTGTCCCCACACGCGTGGGGATGATCCCTGTAACCGCCGAAACTTTCCGATGTATACGGACTTGTCCCCACACGCGTGGGGATGATCCCAAGGCTTCGTAGCGTTCGTTCAGAATGCTATACTTGTCCCCACACGCGTGGGGATGATCCTATACTGATCTTTGATAACTGTTTTAGCAACAACTTGTCCCCACACGCGTGGGGATGATCCCTACAAGCCGCTTGTAGAGCTTACAAAACAGAACTTGTCCCCACACGCGTGGGGATGATCCCAGTATGACGATTTTTTTACAATGTATGGATATCTTGTCCCCACACGCGTGGGGATGATCCTGTGTTCATCGTACATATCAGGAAAATTTGCTTCTTGTCCCCACACGCGTGGGGATGATCCTAACTCAAATCGATTGCTTGCAGGGCAGTTGTCCTTGTCCCCACACGCGTGGGGATGATCCCAAGCGTAGTTATAGGGCAGAGTGTGATACACTCTTGTCCCCACACGCGTGGGGATGATCCTTTTCGTATGCCCCGACCTGCACTCTGTATATGCTTGTCCCCACACGCGTGGGGATGATCCTGGCTTGACTTTTGACACGTTTGCTTGGAAATGCTTGTCCCCACACGCGTGGGGATGATCCTTCGTGAGGTTGCACAAACTGGTGTTATCCCCGCTTGTCCCCACACGCGTGGGGATGATCCTAGAGCGCTGCTTGACGAGGCAGCCGAGCGCATCTTGTCCCCACACGCGTGGGGATGATCCTTTGGCACGGTAGAGAACGAGATTATTGGGCAACTTGTCCCCACACGCGTGGGGATGATCCTTTTACCTCCTGCCCATAGGGCTTAATTTAAGTCTTGTCCCCACACGCGTGGGGATGATCCTATTAGGTGTTCGCAAATAGTTATTATATATGACTTGTCCCCACACGCGTGGGGATGATCCCTGCCGCATACGCTTCAACTATGCTCTTTATTTCTTGTCCCCACACGCGTGGGGATGATCCCCGAGCGGAGCGGTTAATCTCCGCAGAAAGAGACTTGTCCCCACACGCGTGGGGATGATCCTTTGGCACGGTAGAGAACGAGATTATTGGGCAACTTGTCCCCACACGCGTGGGGATGATCCTCTTCAAGTTGTATTTCCATTCCAAAAGGGGTACTTGTCCCCACACGCGTGGGGATGATCCTACCTTACGTTTCCCTTGTGCTGTTCCTCCATCCTTGTCCCCACACGCGTGGGGATGATCCTGGTTGATGAAGATGCCAACAAATAAGAAACTCCTTGTCCCCACACGCGTGGGGATGATCCTCTGTCAAAGGTAAGCTATGCAGGCGATAATCACTTGTCCCCACACGCGTGGGGATGATCCTGCAGAAAAGAGGTTACACGGTTGTTGGAGATTCTTGTCCCCACACGCGTGGGGATGATCCCAAAACAGCGGTTGTTCGATATGTATATCGCAACTTGTCCCCACACGCGTGGGGATGATCCCAAAACAGCGGTTGTTCGATATGTATATCGCAACTTGTCCCCACACGCGTGGGGATGATCCCTGTTAAGCAGTTCTTGTACTATCTGCTGTGGACTTGTCCCCACACGCGTGGGGATGATCCTTTATGTTGGTTAGCTTATGAAAGTCAGTTTGACTGGTCCCCACACGCGTGGGGATGATCCTGCTAAAACTTTTGGTACAGTGACATCACTGCCCTTGTCCCCACACGCGTGGGGATGATCCTATCACACTCGTTGTTTAAATCAGCGTAGCAACCTTGTCCCCACACGCGTGGGGATGATCCTTTTGCGCCCTCAGGTCTGACATGGACGTCAAACTTGTCCCCACACGCGTGGGGATGATCCTTTTTACTGACAACACTTGGACAGCAAATACTACTTGTCCCCACACGCGTGGGGATGATCCTCATATCTAACAGAATCGTTATGTATATAATAACTTGTCCCCACACGCGTGGGGATGATCCCAAACGATAGTTTTCACATAATTTTCACAAAACCTTGTCCCCACACGCGTGGGGATGATTTTTTACATCACTATGACTGCGCAAGCAACCCAACCTTGTCCCCACACGCGTGGGGATGCTCCCGTTATATTGACTAATACTGATTACAATAGCTTCTTGTCCCCACACGCGTGGGGATGATCCTAACCATTGAAAATGCGCCGACCACTATCAACTACTTGTCCCCACACGCGTGGGGATGATCCTAGGCTAATAAAGCGCAGTATCTACTATCGGCACTTGTCCCCACACGCGTGGGGATGATCCTACCAATTGCGGACTTAAACGCACAATAATCTACTTGTCCCCACACGCGTGGGGATGATCCTCCGGTAGCGTTAAGGGTATGAGCTGAGCCGTTCTTGTCCCCATACGCGTGGGGATGATCCGTTGCAACAGCTCATCTCTCATGCTACGCATTGCTTGTCCCCATACGCGTGGGGATGATTTATTGTTAACGTAATTATCAATCTGTTGCGATATGCTTGTCCCCATACGCGTGGGGATGATCCTTGCCAAGCGTGTTGCAAGAGGCGAAAAAATCACTTGTCCCCATACGCGTGGGGATGATCCGTGGCACACCTCGACAAAGCCAAACATCAGAGTCTTGTCCCCATACGCGTGGGGATGATCCTTCGTTTCAGCTTGGACAGACTTTCTGCCCGATCTTGTCCCCATACGCGTGGGGATGATCCTGTCTAAAGCTGATAAAAACAACGAGTGTGATACTTGTCCCCATACGCGTGGGGATGATCCTCTATTATAGAAACAAGAGATAAGAAAGGGTTCCTTGTCCCCATACGCGTGGGGATGATCCTCCCAGTCAATCATCTTTGCATTGCCCTCACCGCTTGTCCCCACACGCGTGGGGATGATCCTTCTTCTTCGCATTCTACACATAGTAGTCTTACACTTGTCCCCACACGCGTGGGGATGATCCCCGTTGCACCGTCTTTTGTCAAAATATCGCAGTCTTGTCCCCACACGCGTGGGGATGATCCAGAACACCGCTCGCAGAGCCAACAAGCGTTCCTCTTGTCCCCACACGCGTGGGATGATTCTTACCTCTTTGTTTTGTGTTTGTAAGCACACTACTAAGCATACCGTCATCTATTGCTACGGAAAACGCTACCGACTTGATTGATTTTCCGGCAAGTACCTTTGCCACCAATTCGTAGAGTTCTTCGGCACTCCATTCTTTGTGTCTGTTTTTTTGTTTTAACACCTCCGAACTGCAAGCATATTTGAGCCGAACCCATTTCCTTATCATCTGGCGGAAATTTGTCTCATTTGCTCTTTCCGGTGTTTTCATCCATTCTCCTTTTCTGTATTTTTCAACAGCTTTTCTTTTGTACGCATAATCGTATTTCACAAAATTACCCTCCTTACCGGATGTCCGGTAAGGAGGGTAAATATCACTATAACAACGGGGTTAACGTATTTTTTGAGTATATTACTTTATATCTGCGTGGTGTGCCTGAATTGACTTTACGCCGAAGTGCTTGTTCGCTTTAAGTGACTTTATACCCTCGATGCTTGCCTTAGCGGCCGCCATTGTTGTGATATAAGGCACCTTATGTCTGATTGCTGACTTGCGGATGTAGCTGTCATCGTTTGCACTCGTCTTTCCTGCGGGTGTGTTGATGATAAGCTGGATATCGCCGTTTGCTATTGCATCGGTGATGTTGGGTCTGCCCTCGTACATTTTGTTGATACGTTCAGCGGTGATGCCTGCATCCTTTATCATATCATAGCTCTTGCCTGTTGCAAGGATACGGAAACCAAGCTCGCTGAATGATTTTGCGATTTCAAGCAGTTCGGGCTTATCTCTGTCACATACGCTGAGGAGAACTGTTCCCTCAAGAGGTAGCTTTACCTGTGTTGCCTCCTGAGCCTTGTAGTACGCTTCTCCAAATGTGGGAGCGATTCCGAGAACCTCGCCTGTTGAACGCATTTCGGGACCGAGAACGGGGTCAACCTCCTGGAACATATTGAAGGGGAATACCGCTTCCTTAACGCCGTAGTGGTTGATTACCTTGTCGTGAAGCTCGGGTACAGGGGAGGGCTTGCCTGTCAGCGATGATGTGATTATCTGTGTAGCAAGCTGTACCATGTTGATGTCGCAAACCTTTGATACCAGCGGTACTGTACGGGACGCTCTGGGGTTAGCTTCAAGAACATAGACAGTATCGTCTTCAATAGCGTACTGCATATTCATAAGACCGCATACATTCATTTCAACGGCAATCTTCTTTGTGTAATCCTTGATTGTTGCGACCTGCTTTTCCGTAAGGTTCATAGACGGCAGGATACAAGCGGAGTCACCGGAGTGAACACCTGCAAGCTCGATATGCTCCATAACAGCGGGAACAAAGCAGTTCTTGCCGTCCGAGATAGCGTCAGCCTCGCACTCTGTTGCGTGGTGGAGGAAACGGTCTATCAGTATAGGTCTGTCGGGGGTAACGCCTACTGCCGCAGACATATAGACCTTCATCATTTCGTCATCGTGCACAATCTCCATACCTCTGCCGCCGAGAACGTATGAAGGACGTACCATTACGGGATAGCCGATGCGGTTTGCGATTTCAAGCGCTTCGTCAACATTTACAGCCATTCCGGATTCGGGCATCGGGATTTTGAGCTTGTCCATCATAGCACGGAAGTGATCTCTGTCTTCCGCAAGGTCGATAGTTTCGGGAGTTGTACCGAGAATGTTTACACCGTATTTCTTAAGGTCGCTTGCAAGGTTGAGCGGTGTCTGACCGCCGAACTGAGCGATAACGCCGAGCGGCTTTTCCTTATCGTGAATCGAAAGAACGTCTTCAAGGGTGAGCGGCTCAAAGTAGAGCTTATCCGATGTATCGTAGTCGGTTGAAACTGTTTCGGGGTTGCAGTTTACGATGATAGATTCAAAGCCGAGCTTTTTGAGTGCAAGTGCCGCATGAACGCAGCAGTAGTCAAATTCGATACCTTGACCTATTCTGTTGGGACCGCCGCCAAGAATCATTATCTTGGGCTTGTCGCTGACAGGGCTTTTATCCTCGTCAAGATGATAGGTGGAGTAGTAGTAAGCCGCATTATCCGTACCGCTTACATGAACGCCTTCCCACGCTTCCTTTATGCCGAAGCCGATACGGGCATTTCTGATCTCTTCCTCTGTAACCTCAAGAAGTGAGCTTAAATAACGGTCGGAGAAACCGTCCAGCTTTGCCTGCTTTAGTACAGCCTTTTCGGGAACAGAACCCTTGATCTTGAGCAGTGCTTCTTCTTCGTCAACAAGCTCCTTCATCTGCTGTAAGAACCAGTCCTTAATCTTTGTAAGGGCATGGATTTCTTCAATAGTAGCGCCCTTGCGAAGCGCTTCATATATAACAAACTGTCTTTCGCTTGTGGGGTATCTCAGCTGTGCTAAAAGCTCTTCCTTTGTCATATCGTGGAAGTTCTTTGCAAAGCCAAGACCGTATCTGTCCTTTTCAAGTGAACGTATAGCCTTCTGGAAAGCCTCTTTATAGGTCTTGCCGATGCTCATTACTTCACCGACAGCTCTCATCTGTGTTCCGAGTTTATCCTCTGCGCCCTTGAACTTTTCGAATGCCCAACGTGCGAACTTGATTACAATATAATCTCCGTCGGGGTAATACTTGTCGAGTGTGCCGTACTTACCGCAGGGGATATCCCCCAGCGTCAGACCGCAGGCAAGGAGGGCGGAAACGAAGGCAATAGGGAAGCCTGTAGCCTTTGAAGCAAGAGCGGAAGAACGTGATGTTCTGGGGTTTATTTCGATTACAACAATACGTCCTGTTTCGGGATTACGGGCAAACTGACAGTTGCAGCCGCCGATAACCTCGATGGATTCGATAATGCGGTAAGACATTTCCTGAAGCTCTTTCTGAACATCTTCAGGAATAGTCAGCATAGGAGCGGAACAGAACGAGTCGCCCGTATGCACGCCGATGGGGTCGATGTTTTCGATAAAGCAAACGGTAATCTTGTTGTTGTCGGCATCACGGACAACTTCAAGCTCAAGCTCTTCCCAGCCGAAGATACATTCCTCGACAAGAACCTGACCTACAAGAGATGCCTGCAAGCCTCTTTCACATACGACCTTAAGTTCGTCTACATTATAAACCATTCCGCCGCCGGCACCGCCCATTGTATAGGCAGGACGAAGAACTACAGGGTACTTGAGTTCCTCGGCTATCTTGACAGCTTCATCAATCGTGTAAGCAACTTCACTTCTCGGCATACCGATACCGAGATCCTTCATTGCATTCTTGAACTCGATACGGTCTTCACCACGTTCGATAGCGTCGACCTGAACGCCGATTACCTGTACGTTGAACTTTTTCAGTACACCTGCCTTGTCAAGCTCAGAGCAGAGATTAAGTCCTGACTGACCGCCGAGGTTGGGCAGAAGCGCATCGGGACGTTCCTGCTCGATAATCTGAGTAAGTCTGTCGAGGTTGAGCGGTTCAATGTAGGTGATGTCCGCTACATCCGGGTCGGTCATAATAGTTGCGGGGTTTGAGTTTACAAGAACTATCTCGTAACCGAGCTTCTTGAGTGCTTTACAAGCCTGTGTGCCTGAATAGTCAAACTCACAAGCCTGACCTATGATGATAGGGCCGGAGCCTATTATCATAATTTTGTTAATGTCCTGTCTTTTTGGCATATTTCTCATCCTTACCGCACTTTTGCAGTGCGAAATTTTTATTTGCCGTATTGTTGGCATATTTTATTAGGATAATAATATCACAAAATCCGACAGAATGCAATAGAAAACTTCCGGATAGGGGAGATTTGTCATAAAAGTAACATTTTCAGGCGGATGTTCGGTTTTGGGTACGAAAAAGCCGACCTGCCGGAAAAGGTCGGCTGATGATATTCAATCATATTTTTTCAAATATAAGGATTTTCTGAGTTACTTTCTTGATTAAAGGGAGGTTTCTGAACGGTTTCAATATCGGCATGATTTCTGTCATACCACGGATGATATCGTCATTTTTTATACATCTGAAACCGTCTGCCGCTTTACCTAAATCATCAAAGGTATCAGCACCAAACACGAATTTTGCACCGGTGTCCTGAATTGATTTTTCGGTATGTTCCTTGTTTACCCACTTTTTAGCAAGGCACTCCATAAGCACTGTCGCATTATCGAATTTATCTCTGATAATCGACAGCATCTGAGCGTTTTCATCAGAGGTAAGATACATTGAAAGACCTTCGATTATAAATAGCATTTTTCCTCTTTTTGTTACCTTGTCAGCCCAAGCAGGATCGGTTGCGGAAATGCCTATTGTAGACACCCTGCCTGATTCGTGATATATTGCGTCACGAACCTCTATAGTTTCCGGCAGATCGACATTGTACCATATTATTCTGCCGTTATCCATACGGTAAAATCTTGTATCAAGTCCGCAGGCTATGTTTACAACTGTGCAATCGGGATTTTTGTTTATAAAGTCTTTGACCAATTCGTCAAATACGATGGTTCGTGCGATTACTCCGTTGCTCATCGTAGAATCATTTTCCGCTTTTGAAAAGTCATAGTCTATCTTATTGACAAGCTCTATAGCCTTAGCATCATAAAATTTAGCGTTCCTTTTTCTTGAATATTTGGCTCTTGCGTAAAAACTCTGTAGCATAGTTTCTGCTGAGCCTGTAAGCAGTGGATTGATTTTTTTGTCTTCCATAATATCTCCGTTAATACACAAATACATTTTGGTTAATCCTAACTAACCAAAATCATTTTACCACAAAGATGCGCCTCTGTCAATAAAAATCCAAGAGTATTGCGGCTGAAGAGCGGATTTAAACAGGTTATAATCGGTTATAAATCAAAATTTCATAATATCGAAATAAAAATGTAAAAAAAGACTTGACAAAGGAGTCAGGATTTGTTATAATAAATCACGTTGTGAAAACAACTCAAAAGTTTTATAGCTTTTGAGCCACTAGCTCAGGCGGCAGAGCACCTGCCTTTTAAGCAGGGTGTCCCGGGTTCGATTCCCGGGTGGCTCACCAAAGTCCTTCGATTAAATTCGGGGGACTTTTTTATTTGTGTTTTGATAAGTACCGAATTGCACTGAACGAAGCTGTTTTTGCGGTATCGGAAAAAATTTTGCGACAAAACTTGACATCGGGGCAGATATAGTATAATATATAATTATAATTATCAGAAAAGAGAACTGTATGACCAAAAAGGAAAGAGCAGGGCTTGTTATAGACGGGCTTGCCGAGTGCTATCCGGATGTGAAATGCGCTCTTGTTTATAAAAAGCCGCATGAGCTTCTGATAGCGACAAGGCTTTCGGCACAGTGTACCGATAAGCGAGTAAATATGGTTACTCCCGCACTTTTCGAAAAATTCCCCGATATTGACAGCTTTGCGGCGGCAGAGCCTGACGAGGTTGCGGAATATATACATTCGTGCGGACTATATAAGACAAAAGCTGTCGATATTGTTATGATGTGCAGAATGCTCCGTGATGATTTCGGCGGTGAAATTCCTGATACAATAGAACAGCTTGTAAAGTTGCCCGGGGTCGGAAGAAAGACAGCTAATCTTATAGTGGGCGACCTCTACGGTAAGCCTGCTCTTGTATGCGACACACACGTTATAAGAGTTAGCGGAAGGCTGGGTCTTACCGACGGAACAAAGGATGCGCTGAAGGTTGAAAAACAGCTTGCCGCAATAATAAAGCCGGACGACAGATTGATGATGTGTCACAGGCTTGTGTGGCACGGTCGGCTTGTGTGCAGTGCGGCAAAACCGAATTGCAGCGAATGCAGGCTGAGCGGTTTTTGTAAGTTCTTTTCGGGGACAAAATAAAATAACGGCTTGGAGTGAGTATTATGAAAGGAAAGGTACGCAACGCAATAATAATTGCCGCAGGCGTGCTTATCCTTACCGTAATGCTCACTGTTGTTTTATATTACTATAACGACAAATTAATGCGTGATAACGCATGGGTGTTCTCTGTGAATGAAACCTCGTACGATGAAAGCTCGTATTCGTATGAGCAAAAACCGGATCTTAATTCAGCGGATCTTGAAACGCTGATGCAGATTAAAGGCGTCGGGCGGAAAACGGCACACGATATTATAAACTATCGTGAAAAGCACGGGAAATTTACATCTATGTCACAGCTTAAAGAGATAAACTCGGTAGATGATGAAGTATATATGATACTGTGCAGTCGGTTTACCGTTGCCTCGTCGGGATATTACACTAAAAACGAGTCTTACGGCATTCGTAAGGTAAACCTCAATAAAGCTACCGTAGACGAGCTGATGAGCGTTGATGGAATAACGGAGGAAATCGCAAAGAATATTATATTGCGCCGTAAAGACCACGGAGATTATACCTCTGTAAGAGAACTTCTTGATACCGAGGGCATAACTATAACTCTTTACAGCAAAATTTCCGATAAACTGACAGTTTGATTTTATATTATTTTAGTGAGAAATTGCCAAAAAACTATTGATTTTATTGCAGTGATTTGGTATACTTAATTAATAAAGCATAACGCTTTATATATTTACAGGAAATACAAGGCGTTACGGAGGTCATTATGGATTATAATATCAAAGACGTATCCGGCAGACTGAAAAGCACAAGAGAGTACCTTGATATATCTGTCGGCGAAATGGCAAACAAAACAAACGTCACCACAGACGAATATATTTCACTTGAAAACGGAGAAAAGGATTTTTCGCTTTCATTCCTGAATCAGGCGGCGGACGCACTCGGCATTGAGCTTATAGAACTTCTTACAGGTGTTACGCCTAAGCTCAATACATATTCGATAGTCCGTAAGGATCAAGGCTTACCGATTGAGCGTCGGGAAAGATTTGCCTATCAGCACCTTGCCTATCTTTTTAAAAACAAGAAAATAGAGCCGTTGCTGGTAACAGCTCCTTATGATGAGGAGGAGCAGAAAAAGCCTATACACCTGTCAGTACACGACGGTCAGGAAATGGACTATATAATATCGGGAACGTTGAAGTTCCAGATAGGCAGTCATATTGAAACGGTAAGTGAAGGCGACTGCATTTATTACGACAGCATGAATCCGCACGGAATGATAGCCGTTGACGGCAAGGACTGCAAGTTCTTGGCGATACTGATCTGATAAACAAAGGAACGGAAAGAAAAGTATATGGAACAGGTTAAAAATTACTACAAGAGATTTGTAAAAGAAGGCTTTGATGAGAACGGGATACTGAATAAGTTCGAGATAGACTGCCCCGATAACTATAACTTCGGTTACGATATTATAGATAAGTTCGGAGAAATCGACCCTGACAGGAGAGCGCTTATCCACATCGACCTTCAGGAAAACCGTCACGATTTTTCCTATTCACAGCTTTCGAAGCTGTCAACGCAGGCGGCAAATCTTTTCAAGTCATACGGTATAAAAAAAGGCGACAAGGTAATGCTGGTACTGAAAAGGAACTACCAGTTCTGGATTGCGATAATCGCTCTTATCAAGCTTGGTGCGGTTGCTATACCCGCAACGCATCTGCTGACAACACACGACTTTACCTATCGCTTTGAACGTGCAAGCGTAAAAGCTATAGTATGTACCGGCTATAATCCCGATATAGCCAAGTATGTCGATGAGGCGCAGGAAGAAATCCATGCTGACGGCCTTGTTAAATTTATAGCAAACGGTCACAGGGACGGCTGGATTCCGTTCGATGATGAAATTGCCGGAATGCCCGAAACTATGGAGCGTGTGCAGACGGATACAAGGGAGCATATGCTGTTATATTTCACATCGGGTACTACGGGCTATCCCAAGATGGTTGTCCATAATCACAGATATGCACTCGCACATATTCAGACTGCGGCACACTGGCAGAATGTCGATTCTGACGGTGTTCATCTTACAATATCCGATACAGGCTGGGGAAAAGCCGCCTGGGGCAAGCTGTTCGGTCAGATGTCGCTCGGTGCGTGCGTGTTCGTGTATGATTTTGACAAGTTCATACCGACCGATATGCTGAGGATAATGCAGAACTATAAGATAACCTCATTCTGTGCGCCTCCTACCATGTTCCGTTTCTTTATAAAGGAGGGACTTGAAAACTACGATCTTTCGAGTCTTAAATATTCCGCTATTGCAGGCGAGGCACTCAACCCTGAGGTGTATAACAAGTGGCTTGAGTTTACCGGCCTTAAGCTGATGGAGGCATTCGGTCAGACCGAATCGACAGCACTGCTTGCAAATCTTGTAGGCATGACGCCTAAGCCCGGCTCAATGGGCAAGCCTACTCCGCTCTATGATGTCGACATTGTCGATGATGACGGAAATCCGGTGCCTGTCGGAGAAGTCGGTGAAATAGTAGTCCGTGCCGAACGTGGCAAGGACGGCCTTTTTGACGGTTATTACCGTGATGATGAGCTTACCGCTCAGGCATGGCACGACGGGCTGTATCATACAGGCGATACTGCTTGGAAGGATGAGGACGGCTACTTCTGGTATGTCGGAAGAAATGATGATGTTATCAAGGCAAGCGGTTACCGTATAGGACCTTTCGAGATTGAAAGCGTTCTGATAGCGCACCCGTCTGTACTTGAGTGTGCCGTTACGGGTGCACCCGACCCTATAAGAGGTCAGGTGGTAAAGGCAACAATCGTTCTTGCAAGAGGCTATGAACCGTCTGAAGAGCTTAAAAAAGAGCTTCAGACTTACGTTAAGAAGAACACTGCGCCTTATAAATATCCGAGAATAGTGGAGTTCGTTGACGAGCTTCCCAAAACTATCAGCGGCAAGATAAGAAGGGTACAGATTCGTAACGAGGATAACAAGAAAAACAGTTAATGACAGAATTCGCCGCAGGTAATACTTGCGGCGATAGTTTTAGAGGGCTTTATGGAGTATTACATCTATCTGTTGCAGATATTCGGCGGCGGTAACCCGAAAATTCACGAGGTGATAAAGGCATACGGTAATGCAAGACTTGCGTATGAGCATATCAGCAGCGGCGATATGTCGCATATACCTTCTAACCGTCACGAGTATGTCCGCAGAGCGTCACTCGAACGCTCAAAGGTGATAATGGATTATTGCACCGGGAATAATATCGGCATTGTCACAATTGATGACAGGAATTATCCCGAACAGCTTAAGAATATATATAATCCGCCCGTTCTGCTGTTTACTGCGGGAGATATAAACTGCCTGCAAGGTAAGCTGGCAGTGTCGATAGTAGGCCCCAGAAAGCCGTTTGGCAATGCGATAAGGCTTGCGGAAAATATTTGCTACAATCTTGCAAGAAGCGACATTGTTCTTGTAAGCGGCTTTGCACTGGGTATAGACAGGATAGCGCACAACAACAGCATCCGTCACCACAAGCCGACCGTGGCTGTGCTTGCCTGCGGAATAACTATTGATTATCCGAATAATTCATTCGGGCTGAGAAAGAACATAATCGACAACGGCGGACTTATTCTGTCGGAGCTGCTCCCGGACACACCGTGCAATTCCGATTATTTCAAATTCAGAAACCGTATTATTTCAGGGCTTTCAAAGGGTACTGTCGTGATAGGCGGCTACAACGGAAGCGGAAGCCTTATCACTGCAAACCATGCGTTCGAGCAGGACAGAGAGGTATTCTTTACTATACCTGACGATACGCTGGATAAGAAATACAGCCGTGTTATCAGATTTCTGCGTGACGGGGCGCATTCCGTTTATGATTTCTATGATATTATCAATGAGTTTTATCCGACTTACCGTGACAGAATCGACGATACATATCTTGATAAGGAACAGCTGACAAGCTTTGTGATGCACGAGGATGTCAGGGAAACAGCGCCTGCTGAGGATTTGCCGACGGTTTGTGAAGCAAAGGAACCTGAGCCTGCGAAAAAAGATGAGAAGAAGCCTCTGCCTAAGGTAAAGGCGGCAGATGCACCACGCTTTAAAATTACAGGTGTCAAGGATAAGGAAAAGGAAATAGATTATTTCCGAGTAACTCCTGAAAATGTGCTGAAAAAGCGGAAAAAAGCGGGAAAGCCTGCTACACTGAATGATACGGCAGTAAAAGAAAGAATTCCGCTAATAGCGCCGATTGCCGAAACCGATAACACAGACGTGAGTAAGG
>ULSJ01034920.1_pt1 | contig 19820 bp, 10 predicted proteins | sample 1956291 | NCBI WGS metagenome assembly ULSJ01 (sample SAMEA4835705, study PRJEB28245) | human gut metagenome | biome: gut microbiome; material: fecal sample | place: Denmark | collected 2008 | reverse complement strand
GGGGTAATGGACATGCTGCGCTATCATAAGTTTACCATTGGTTGGAACTGGGCGCCCGATTATGGCACAAGCGAGGACAGCAAGGCGATGTTTGAATACCTGAAGGGATATTCTCCGCTTCATAATATTCGTAACGACGGAACGCCATATCCTGCCATACTGGTGACGACTGCCGACCATGACGATCGCGTAGTTCCGGCACATTCATTTAAATATGCAGCAACATTGCAGGCGTCAAATACCGGCACAGAACCGAAACTGATTCGCATTGACAGCAAAGCCGGCCATGGGGCAGGCAAGCCGACAGCGAAGGTTATCGATGAGTATGTGGATATGTACTCGTTTATTTTCGAACATCTGGGATTGAAACCTGTGCAGGCGAAATAAGGATTTGACAACGAAATGATAACGAATGACCGTAGGTTTTGGCTTACGGTCATTTTTTTGTGGTCAAAATGAAATGTAAAGGTAAAGAATTTTGTGATAATATGTAATTGTAATTACGTTTTAAGTATTAAATTGTAAGAAATATTGCCATAAACGTGGTAAAATGTCATTATTTGAAATTTTTTTGAACATTTGTCCTGAAAAAGTTTGGTGGTATTACAAAATGTTGTAATTTTGCCGATATAAAAGAAAATTGCTTTAATAAAAAGTAATTGTGTTGCAAAATGAAAATTTACTAAGTGCAATTTAAAATAAGCGATTATGTCAAAACTTAGATTTCGAGTTGTTGAAAGAGCCTTCCGGGCGAAAGAAATGAAAGTGGCGATTCCAAAGGAGCGTCCGAGTGAATATTTCGGCAAATATGTGTTCACCCGCGAAAAGATGTTCAAGTATTTGTCGGGCGACGTCTTCAAGAAATTGACCGATGCTATCGACAATGGAGCGGCTCTTGACCGTAGCATAGCCGATGATGTTGCTGCCGGAATGAAAAAATGGGCAAGCGAACTGGGCGCTACTCATTACACACACTGGTTCCAACCTTTGACAGAAGGCACGGCTGAAAAGCACGACTCCTTTGTTGAACATGACGGTAAAGGCGGAATGATTGAGGAATTTTCCGGAAAACTGCTTGTTCAGCAAGAACCTGATGCATCATCATTCCCGAATGGCGGTATCCGAAACACTTTTGAAGCTCGTGGATATAGTGCCTGGGATCCATCTTCTCCAGTTTTCGTTGTGGAAGACACGTTGTGTATTCCGACAGTATTCATTGCCTATACGGGCGAGTCGCTTGACTATAAGGCTCCGTTGCTGAAGGCTTTGAGCGCAGTTAATAAGGCTGCTGTCGATGTGTGCCACTATTTCGACGAAAATGTAAAGAAGGTTTATTCATATTTGGGATGGGAACAGGAATATTTCCTTGTTGACGAAGGTTTGTATGCCGCCCGTCCTGACCTGTTGCTGACCGGCCGCACACTGATGGGCCACGAAGCATCCAAAAACCAACAGTTGGAAGACCATTACTTCGGTGCAATTCCTTCACGTGTTGCTGCCTTCATGAAGGATCTTGAAATTCAGGCTCTTGAATTGGGTATTCCTGTTAAAACGCGTCATAACGAGGTTGCTCCTAACCAATTTGAACTCGCTCCGATTTTTGAGGAATGTAACTTGGCCGTTGACCACAACATGTTGATGATGTCATTGATGCGTAAAGTGGCACGTACTCACGGATTCCGCGTGCTTCTGCATGAAAAGCCGTTCAAAGGCGTCAACGGTTCGGGCAAGCACAACAACTGGTCGCTGGGTACAGATACCGGCGTACTGCTGATGGCTCCTGGCAAGACTGCTGAAGACAACCTGCGTTTCATTACGTTCATTGTCAATACATTGATGGCTGTATATCGTCACAATGGTTTGCTGAAGGCTTCCATTATGAGTGCAACAAACGCCCATCGTCTGGGTGCCAACGAAGCGCCCCCTGCAATTATTTCTTCTTTCTTGGGAACTCAATTGAGCCGTGTGCTTGATCATTTGGAAGAAACGGAAAGCGAAAATCTCATATCGCTGGGCGGCAAACATGGAATGAAGCTTGACATTCCGCAAATCCCGGAACTGCTGATTGACAATACCGACCGTAACCGTACTTCTCCATTTGCCTTCACCGGAAACCGCTTTGAATTCCGTGCCGTAGGTTCGGAAGCCAACTGTGCAAGCGCCATGATTGCATTGAATGCAGCAGTGGCTGAACAATTGGTTATGTTCAAGTCGGAAGTTGACGAGCTTATCAATGCCGGAACTGAAAAGATGTCCGCTATTCTGAAAGTTCTCAGAAAGTATATCAAGATTTGCAAGCCTATCCGTTTCGACGGCAACGGTTACAGCGACGAATGGAAGGAAGAGGCTGCACGTCGTGGACTGGATTGTGAAACAAGCTGTCCGTTGATTTTCGACAACTACTTGAGCGAATCCTCCGTCAAGATGTTCGAATCGACCGGCGTAATGACTCACAAGGAACTGGAAGCCCGTAACGAGGTGAAATGGGAAACCTACACGAAAAAGATTCAGATCGAGGCCCGCGTGCTGGGTGATTTGGTGATGAATCATATTGTTCCTGTAGCCATTGAATATCAGACCAAACTGATTGACAACGTCTACAAGATGAAAGGTCTATTCCCTGAAGATGTAGCTGCAAAACTGTCAGCAGAAAATCTGTCCATTATTCAACAAATAGCCGAACATACAGCCTATATTAAAGAGCATGTCGATGAGATGGTGGCAGCACGTAAGGTGGCAAACAAAATTGCCGATGAACGAGAAAAGTCAATTGCCTACCATGATAAGATTGCCCCGATGTTGGAGCAGATCCGTTATCATATCGACAAGTTGGAATTGATCGTTGACGATCAGATGTGGACACTGCCTAAATATCGTGAAATGTTATTTATTAGATAGACAGTGATAGCAGTTTTTTGAGAGACACTTCTTTTTGAAGCTATTCTTTAATAATGCGAAATCCATTATGTTATTGCGTGAGCAATTTCTGTGGAATGTCTTTCGTTCATGAAGAAAAGACGATCTTCATGCAAATCCCCCGATTGACAGCGTCGGGGGATTTTTTGTTGTTACAGCCGTTAGAGCCGATTTGGATTGAGCGGATTAAAATTTTTTGAATATGTTTTCGTCGGCAGCCTTGGTCAAGTCCATCAGATTGAGATTTTTCAGCATATCTTTGTCAGAAACGAACTCCCGGTATTGTTTGCCGAGATTTTCGACGAAACCGGCGTCCGACTTGTAATAGGATTCAGGCGGATACCACAGGATATCGTTGCGTTTCTGCGCTTTTTTCATGCGGATTCCTTTGAACATATCACTGTGAAGGGGTTTTGTATATCCGATTATGAAAAGTGACTTGTGGAATTTGAACAGTCGGGAATCGTCGCTCGAAAGCCATCCGTATTGAGGCGAGAAGCATTCCATGTTTCCGAAGGTAAATTCTCCGGTCGATGCATCGGTTTCGAGCATCTCAATGCGATAGCTGTATGGAGGCACTTCAATGTCGCTCATTCCCTCAAATTGGACCATGAGGTTGGCCATCAGCGTGTTGAGGCTGTTGATTTGGGTCTTGTCGGTCGATAGTATGGTCATGTTTCGGACAGAGATTTGTCCGCCGTCCACTGCCAGATATTTTTTGCCGTTGGCCTCCATCGTACCTACGACTTTAAAAGGCACATAGAAACAATTGTAAGCCACTTTGCTGCCTTCTACGGCCTTCCCTTCCCTCGACAGTTGGTTGGTGAGCACTTTTTTCGGGTCAAGCATGGGAGCGAGTACGCCATACGTGTTATCGCCATAGGGCGATTTGTAGTTGCCGTTGGCATCTGTTTCCAGATACAGCGGGAATTCAACCATGGTGTTGCCCTCGATGTCTGTCAGCGTGACAGTTCCTTCAAAAGCATGGCTGTCAGGAGCCTCCGGATTTTCAATTTTGGAGAAATATACCGTAATTTCCCCATCGCTTTGTACTACGTATTTTGCCGGATGGCGGGTGTTCATTGACGGATTGGACGCTTCCGTTCCCGAAATCAGCCATTCATCGTTGGCGGTTGCCGAAATGTAGACCGTATCGCCATATTCATATTTACCCGAACCGCTGACTGTGCCGCCTTTTTCCGGATAAGCCTTGACGAGAATATTGTACAATGCTTTTGTCGGGTCTTTCGGACCTTTCGCCTTCCATTGTTTGGTAGTGTCCGTCTTGGCAAACAATATTTCCATTTCACCTTGCGGATTCAGATAGCCCCAATAGTGATCTTCTTTTGAATCGACAATAAATTTGTCCTGAGCTTTACTGTAGCCGTCGTCTGAAAAGTCGAGGATTTTACCGTCGTTTTGTGGACTGTTGCGCAGTATCAGATTACCGTCGTCGGTAAATACATACTTTTTGGCAAATGTGCTCAGCGACATGTCGTTGAATTCGGCTTTTTCGGAATTCAAGGCAATGTTCTCGAAACCGATTGTTTTCTTGACATTGAACTGGCTGTCAACTATGCAGACGGGTGAATCGTGCTTTGACGTGGTTTTTACGAAAGCATATCCGTTGTGGAACGGTGTTCCTTCGGGATATTGTGCCACTTCCTTCCCTTCAAGATTGTAATAAACGGTTGCATTATGGTTGCGGATGCAGAAAATGCCATTGTCGACATCGCTGACGGGTTCTGCATAGTAGAGAGTTGTGGCTGTTGTAGGAATATCCGTGACGATTTTTCCCGACAAGTCGATGAATACTGCCTTGTCGCGTGAATTTTCTCCTCTGACAATGGCCAGCGCATAGCCGTTGCTGAAATCGCGCACTTCCTGAAATTGCGGTGTTATGACAACTTTGCCGTTGGAGTCCAGATAGCCCCATTTCTGATCCTTATAGCTGAAATAGGCCCGGCGGTTTTCTTTGAGGTGCTTCATTCTCCCGTCGACACCCATCGGACCCCGCATCTCGTAAGTGTGGGTAAGATGGGGCAGAATTTTTTCGCCTTTTGTGTTGATGTAGAATATTTGTGGCTTTTGTCGCGGAATCATTTCGCGTACCATTGCAATTCCGTCGTAAAATTGGGTAACTTCATCCCACGTGACGGGCAGTTCGCGTACGGTGCCGTCGGCGTAAATGATGGCATGCTGCTGGTTGGAGTTCAGTTTGCGGGGATATTTTACGACAGCCGCACCGCTGTCGAATCGTGGAACTTCTTTTCCGGGAGCTTCCCACATGGGTGGAAAAATATAGTCGCCGTCAATGGAGTAAAAGCTGTAATAGCCCAGATAGCCTATTTCACGGTTGTATTCCATAATGGAAAAGATTCCCTCGCTGACATCCGATAGCATCTGTTCGTTGACTTCTTTGTCAATAAATACGGTTTCGTCGGTCAGATAGGGAACATTGGCGAACTGGTTGGTGTTGACCTCCGCAATAGGAATGAAGTTGTCGGCGGCAGCGTCCTGCTGGGGCGTTGCCTTTTGTGTGGCAGCCTTGTCTTGTTGTTTTTCATTTTTCTTGGGAGTCTCGGTCATTGCATTGACGGTTTCGAGCACCTTGTTGGCCCCTTTCAGGATTTTTGAAAGACTTTGTGCATCTCCGGCGTTTGCCGCTATCAGTAGTACGGCGAGTAGAATGAAGTTTCTTTTCATAAAAAGTTTTTGTTAGGTTAAATAACTGGTGCGGATTCAATGGCCGCTGTTAGCAGAATGTGTTTAATTCAAAATGGTCATTGGTTGTCGTCCGCACTGCTGTCGGCGTATTGCTTTCTGACAGCAGTTGCGAATTTCACCATAAAGTCTGATTTCCGATTTGGGTTAAAGTTAGAAAATTAGCGGTCGAGGGGCATTCCAATGCGTAAAAACTTTTTGTTCATAGCGTAAAAACTGCGGTAGAAGCTGATGGTAGGTTTCAAAAATCTGCCATGAACAAGAAAAAGGTATTGCAGAGAGTAAAAAAATCCTGCCCCCATGTGCGGGAGCAGGATGGCAGATAGTAATAGTATAATTGTGTTTAGAATTTCTCTCGGATACGTTTCATCGCCTCGATGCAGTTGTCGCGTTCACCGAAAGCGGTGAGCCGCAGATAGCCTTCCCCGCTCGGACCGAACCCGGCGCCCGGAGTCCCTACAATATGAACGCGGTTGAGCAATTCGTCGAAAAATTTCCATGAGCCAACGCCGTCGGGGGTTTTAAGCCACAAATAGGGGGAATTGACACCTCCGAAAACTTTCAGGCCGGCTTCCGACAAGCCTTCGCGCATGATGCGGGCATTTTCAAGATAATAGTCAATCGTGTCTTTTATCTGTTTTTTCCCTTCTTCGGTGTATACGGCTTCAGCAGCCCGCTGGGTAATATAGCTCGTACCGTTGAATTTCGTGCATTGACGGCGGTTCCAAAGCGCATTGAGCGATACCTTTGTTCCGTCGATAGTTGTGGCCGTCACCTCTTTGGGAACAACCGTATAACCGCATCTTACACCGGTGAAACCAGCCGTTTTCGAGAAACTGCGGAATTCGATGGCGCATTTTTTCGCTCCTTCGATTTCATAGATGGAATGCGGAATTTTGTCTTCACGGATGAATGCCTCGTAAGCGGCATCAAACATGATAATCGAATCGTTTGCCAGCGCGTAGTCCACCCATTTTTTCAATTGCCGTTTGGTGAGGGTTGTTCCTGTCGGGTTGTTTGGACAGCACAGATAAATGACATCTACGCGATGATTGGGCAGTTCCGGCTGGAAATCGTTTTCGGCGGTGCAGGGCAGGTAGGTGATGTTGTTCCAGTAGCCTGATTCTTGCAATTCTCCCGCTCTTCCGCTCATCACATTGCTGTCGACATACACCGGATATACGGGGTCCGTTACGGCGATACTGTTGTCGCGGTGAAGAATGTCACCGATGTTGCCGGTGTCGCTTTTGGCTCCGTCGCTGACGAAAACTTCCGACGGGTCAAGCGAAACGCCGCGCGCTTCAAAGTCGTTTTGTATGATAGCATTGATGAGAAAGTCGTAGCCCTGTTCCGGTCCGTAGCCCCTGAATGTTTCGGCCTTGGCCATTTCGTCAACAGCCTTGTGCATGGCCTCAATGCAGGCCGGTGGCAGGGGGCGCGTGACATCGCCAATGCCCAGACGGATCAGTTGGGCATCGGGGTGGGTAACTTTAAACATATTCACTTTTTTTGCTATGTCCGAAAAAAGATAGCTTCCGGGTAGTTTTAAAAATGACTCATTTACAAGTGCCATAGGGTCGGTTCTTTTAGATGTTTCTGATTGAAATTTCTCCATTAAATACGATAGTGGCAGGGCCGGTCATCGACAAGTGGCTGTCGCTTTCCTGCCATTCAATGAACAGTGTGCCTCCGTCCATTTCAATTTCCGATTTTCGGGTAGCCAGTCCGCAGAAAAATGCTGCGGTCGCTGTAGCACAGGCTCCGGTTCCACAGGCTTGCGTAATGCCGGAACCTCTTTCCCATACCCGCATGCGAATGCTTCCGTCCTGTCGAATTTGAGCAAATTCCACATTTACGCGGTCGGGAAACAGCGGATGGTGTTCCAGTCGCGGGCCTATTTGAGGCAGGTCGACAAGTGTGATGTCATCCACGAATATCACCAGATGCGGATTGCCCACATTGACGGCAATTCCCTTTATATAGGGATACTGTTCTCCCAGTTCCACTTCGTGAATATCGGTTGGAACACCCATGTCGACGGTCACGCTTTCTACTGTTCCGTCCTTCACGTGAAGGTGGAGCACTTTTATTCCCGAGAGGGTTTCCAGAGTTATGACCGTTTTGTCGGTCAGCCCGTATTCGTAAAGGTATTTTCCAATGCAACGGCTGGCGTTGCCGCACATTTTGGCTTCAGAGCCGTCGGCATTGAAAATGCGCATCTTGAAATCGGCCACATCGGAGGCATCAATCAGCACAAGCCCGTCGCTTCCGATGCCTGTATGGGGGCGGCTCCATTCGATGGCGCATTCTTCCGGGTTGGGGATAGGATACAGCATGGCGTTGACATAGATATAATCATTGCCAGCGCCATGCATTTTTGTAAATTTTATGGTTCTTTTCGTCATAAAAAATTTCAGAAAACTATTGTTTGGAGTAGGCTTCTTCGTGAACGCCTGCAACGGCACGTCCGCTGGGGTCGTTGAGATTCTTGAAAGAAGCGTCCCATGCAAGCGCTTCAGCCGATGAGCATGCCACACTCGGAACGCTGGGCACGCTGCGGGCAGCACTGTCGCTGGGGAAATATTCTTCGAAGATGCTGCGATAGTAATATTCTTCCTTGTTCATCGGCGGATTGATGGGGAAACGTTCGGCTGCGTGCGCCATTTGCTCGTCGCTCACGGCTTCGGCCGTAATTTGTTTCAGCGTATCGATCCAACTGTAGCCCACGCCGTCGGAGAACTGTTCCTTCTGGCGCCATACCACGCTTTCAGGAAGCATGTCGGCAAACGCTTCGCGCACGATCTTCTTTTCAATCGTTTTGCCCGGGCACATTTTTAATTTCGGATTCAGCCGCATGGCCACATCCAGAAATTCCTTGTCGAGGAACGGAACACGGCCTTCAACGCCCCAGGCTGCCAACGACTTGTTGGCTCGCAGACAGTCATAAAGATGCAGTTTTGAAAGTTTCCGTACTGTTTCTTCATGGAATGCTTTTGCATCCGGAGCTTTGTGGAAATACAGGTATCCGCCGAAATCCTCGTCGGCACCTTCACCGCTCAATACCATTTTAATGCCCATGCTTTTGATGACGCGGGCAAGCAGATACATCGGAGTGGAGGCTCGGACAGTGGTGACATCATACGTTTCGATGAAGTAGATGACATCACGCAGCGCGTCGAGGCCCTCTTGAATCGTATAGTTTATTTCGTGGTGAATCGTACCGATATGTTCCGCCACTTCACGCGCTTTTGCCAAGTCGGGAGCACCTTTCAGTCCGACTGCAAATGAGTGGAGCTGCGGCCACCATGCGTCCTGACGGCTGTCGGTTTCGATTCGTTTGGAGGCATACAGTTTGGCTACTGCCGAGATTACGGAACTGTCAAGACCGCCTGACAGCAGCACACCGTAAGGCACGTCTGACATCAGCTGCCGTTTTACCGCTGCTTCCAAAGCCACACGGACATCGGCTGCACTGCCGCCGTTGTCCTTCACGGCGTCGTATTCCATCCAGTCGCGTTTGTACCAGCGTTTCATCTTGCCTTCACTTCCGAGGTAATAGTGTCCGGGGAGGAATGGTTCGTATTCGTCGCAGAAACCTTCCAGCGCCTTCAGTTCACTGGCACAATATACTTTTCCGTCCTTGTCTCGTCCGATGTAAAGGGGAATGACACCTATCGGGTCACGGGCGATGAGAAAATCGTCCTTTTCTTCATCGTAAAGTGCAAAAGCGTAGATGCCGTTCAGGTCTTCAAGGAAGTTGATGCCCTTGTCACGGTAGAGGGCAAGGATAACTTCGCAGTCGGAGCCGGTTTGAAATTCATAGCGTCCGGCATACTGCTTGCGGATGTCACGGTGGTTGTAGATTTCACCGTTTACTGCAAGCACTTGCTTCCGGTCGGGAGAAAACAACGGTTGACGGCCGCTTTGGGGATCGACAATCGAAAGTCGTTCGTGGGCAAGAATGGCTGTCTTGCCGCAGTAGATACCGCTCCAGTCCGGTCCGCGGTGACGAATCTTTTTTGCCATCTCCAGAGCTTTCTTACGCAACGCCGGTGTTTGTTCTTTTATGTTGAATATTGTTGCAATTCCGCACATACTGATATTGATTTAAAATTGTTGCTATTGGGTTATTTTGACAGGAAGCGGTCAATGTCGGCAGCCGCTTTTCTTCCTCCTGCGATACATTTCACGACCAGGCTTGCTCCCGTAGCAGCATCGCCGGCAATGAATACGTTTTCAGGGAATGCAGGCTGTTCCGGCTTCAGGAAGCCCATTGCAAGGAGCACAAGGTCAGCTTTCAGAATTTCCTTTTTCCCTGTGGGGTGCATGATGGGACGTCCTCCGTCGGGATTCGGCAACCATTCCACTTCTTCTACTTCAGCTCCGCAAACCTGTCCGTCCTTGTCGCCGATGAATTTGTTGGTCGTCAGACACCAGCGGCGTTCGCAGCCTTCTTCGTGGCTGGAGCTCGTCTTGAGCACGATTGGCCATTGCGGCCACGGGGTATTGGGATTGTGTCCTACGGGCGGTTTGGGCATGATTTCGATTTGTGTCACGCTCTTGGCACCTTGACGGTTGCTCGTTCCGATACAGTCGCTACCCGTGTCCCCACCGCCGATGACAAGCACATTTTTCCCTTTTGCAGTGATACGTTCTTCTTTTGAGAATGTCTGTCCGGCAAGTACGCGGATTTGCTGCGACAGCATTTCCATGGCGAAGTGAACGCCTTTCAGTTCGCGACCGGGGACGGGCAGGTCGCGTGCCTGCGGTGTCCCGGTGCAGATGCAATAAGCGTCGAAACCGGCAGGAAGATTGTGTATGTCGATTTCCGTGTTCGGGCGGAAGATGACTCCTTCAGTTTCCATCAGTTGAAGTCGGCGGTCGACAATCGCTTTGTTCAGCTTGAAGTTAGGAATACCGAAACGGAGCATGCCCCCAATATATTCTTGTTTTTCGAATACAGTCACTTCATAGCCTCGGTGGTTAAGCTGGTTAGCTGCAGCCAGTCCAGAAGGTCCGGAACCGATTACAGCCACTTTTTTGCCGTTCCGTTCCGGAATGACAGGCTTTACGATGCCTTCACGGAAGGCTGCCTCAATGATGGCACCTTCGTCTTCACGGATGGTGACGGGAGCGTCGATGGTCAGTTTGAGCACACAGCTTTTTTCACACAGGGCAGGGCAGATACGTCCCGTGAATTCGGGAAAGTCGTTGGTTGCCGTCAGTATCTGGTAAGCTTCTTTCCATTTTCCTTTGTAGAGCGCATCCTGAAATTCAGGAGGGCGGTTGCCAAGCGGACATGCCCAGTGGCAGAACGGAACGCCGCAGTCCATGCATCGTGATGCCTGGAGCTTGCGTTCGCTGGTGTTGAGAGTCTGTTCAACTTCGCCGTAGTCGTTGATTCGGTCATGTATAGGACGATATCCGGCTTCCTGGCGTGGTATAGTAAGAAATGCTTTAGGGTTTCCCATATTTCATTTGCTTTTTCGTTTTGTGGTGAATTTGTTAATAATCACGTTGCACATCGGCAATTTTCTGCTGAAGTTTCCGCATCTGCTCTTCGGCAAGTACCCGTTTGTATTCAATCGGGGTTACTTGGATGAATTCGTCAGCATAGCGGCTCCAGTCGTCCAGCATTTTTCTTGCCAGTTGCGAGCCGGTGTATAGATAATGTTGCCGGATAAGTTCGTGCAGTTCTTTTCGTGCAGTGGCGTTTTCGATGAGCGAAAGTTCCACCATTTCCATGTTGCAGAAGTAGTCGAATTTGCGCTCTCTGTCCCAAACGTAGGCCACACCGCCGCTCATACCGGCCGCAAAGTTTCGTCCGGTTTCACCGAGGACGACAACGCGTCCGCCGGTCATGTATTCGCAACAGTGGTCGCCGACACCTTCGACAACGGCAATGGCTCCCGAATTGCGGACGGCAAAACGTTCGCCGACCCGTCCGTTGATATAAACTTCACCGCTGGTAGCTCCATAAAGCAGCGTGTTGCCGGCGATGACATTCTTTTCTGCTTCAAAGTGACTGCGTACGGGCGGCTGTACGGAAATACGTCCGCCGCTGAGGCCTTTACCCAGATAGTCGTTGGCTTCACCTTCCAGACGGAAATCAATGCCGTGGGCAAGGAAGGCTCCGAAACTTTGTCCGGCCGAGCCTTTGAATTTTATGGAAATCGTATGCTCCGGCAATCCGTCGTTTCCGTAACGTTCTGCCACTTTCCCCGACAGCATGGCACCTACGGCACGGTCGGTGTTGGCAATAGCGTATTCGAGCGACACTTCTTTCGCGCTGTCAAGGGCGTCTTGTGCCGCTTTGATTATGGAAACATCCTTCACATTGTCGATGTCGTGGATTTGTTCCGTCACGTGGTGGATGGCTGCATCAGTGTCGACTTTGTGCAGTATACGGCTGAAGTCGAGTGTAGCGGCCTTGCTGCCTGCCGGTGCGGGAATTACTTCAATCAGGTCAGTCCGTCCGACGATGTCGCTCAGCTTGCGGAATCCCATGTCGGCCAGGTATTCGCGCACTTCCTGAGCAAGGAAGCGGAAGTAGTTGACCACATACTGGTAGTGTCCGCGGAAATGCTTTCTGAGTTTTTCGTCTTGTGTGGCTACGCCCACCGGACACATGTTGGTGTGACACTTACGCATCATCACACAGCCCAGAACAATCAGTGCCGTTGTTCCGAATGCAAATTCTTCAGCTCCGAGAAGGGCCATACTGATAATGTCGTGTCCAGTTTTGAGCTGGCCGTCGGTTTGCAGGCGCACCTGACCGCGCAGGCCGTTGAGCACCAGTGTCTGTTGCGTTTCACTCAAACCGATTTCCGGCGAAATGCCGGCATATCTCATGGATGAAGCCGGGGAAGCACCTGTTCCGCCTTCTGCTCCGGAGATGACAATAAGGTCGGCTTTCGCTTTGACCACTCCGGCTGCAATGGCACCGACACCGCTTTCGGCTACCAGTTTCACGCTGATTTTAGCTTTCGGGTTTACATTCTTCAAATCGAATATCAGCTGGGCCAAATCTTCGATAGAATAGATGTCGTGGTGAGGTGGAGGCGAGATAAGCGAGATGCCTGGTATGGAGTGACGTGTTTTGGCAATGACACTGTCAACTTTAAATCCGGGGAGTTGGCCGCCTTCGCCAGGTTTTGCCCCCTGTGCCACTTTTATCTGAATTTCTTCTGCATTAACAAGGTATTCAGCCGTGACTCCGAAACGTCCTGAAGCTATTTGCTTGGTCTTGCTTGACATGGAGATGCCTTCGAACGTTTCATGGAAACGGTCGCTGTCTTCGCCGCCTTCGCCCGTATTGCTGCGGGTGCCCAATTTGTTCATGGCAATGGCCAGTGCTTCGTGGGCTTCCTTGCTGATGGCTCCGAACGACATGGCTCCCGTGACAAAGTGCTTGACAATATCGTCGACAGATTCAACTTCGTCAATGCTTATCGGGTTGCGTTTGAACGTAAAGAAGTCGCGGAGGAATATCGGGCTTTTTTTCTTGTCGGCAAGTTGCGTGAATTCCTTGAACTTCTTGTAGCTGCCCAAGCGTGTGGCAAGCTGAAGCGTACTGATCGTTTCAGGGTTCCATGCGTGCTGTTCCCCGTCTTTGCGGTATGAAAATTGTCCGATGTTGGGCAGCAGCGGAGATATTTCCTTCGGCAGGAATCCTGCATCGTGAAAGGCCGTATAGTCTTGTGCGATTTGTTCGAGGTTGATACCGCCGATAGAAGAAGTAGGTGTGCCGAAATAGGTGTTGAGCAACTCTTCGCTCAATCCGACAGCTTCGAATATTTTTGCGCCACGGTAAGAGCGGATCGTGCTGATACCCATTTTGCTCATCACTTTATAAAGGCCCTTGCCGATAGCTTTGATGTAATTCTTTTCAGCCGTTTCATAGTTCATTTGAACTTCGCCCTTCTTGACAAGGTCGTCGAGTACGGCAAATGCCATATACGGGTTGATGGCGCTTGCTCCGTATCCCAGAAGCAGGGCGGCGTGCATCACTTCACGTATTTCACCGCTTTCGACAATCAAGGCGGTCTGTACGCGTTTCTGTACGGAAATCAGGTGATGGTGGACGGCGCTCACGGCCAGCAGGGAAGGAATGGCAGCATATTCGGCATTGACTCCTCTGTCCGACAGGATAATATAGTTGGCGCCTTCGTCGACGGCTTCTTCTGCCTTTTTGCAAAGTTGCGTCAGGGCAGCATGAAGTCCTGCCTTCTGCTTGCTTACTTCAAACAGCATCGGCAGTTTGACCGTGTTGAAGCCTTTGTAGCGGATGTTGCACAGAATGTCGAGCTGGCGATTGTTCAATACCGGCTGGGGTAATCTCACCATTTTGCAGTGGGATTCGTTCGGCAGCAGGATATTCATTCCGACGGCTCCGATATATTCGGTCAGCGACATGACCAGCTCTTCGCGGATAGGGTCGATGGCCGGATTCGTTACTTGGGCAAATTGCTGACGGAAGTAGTTGAACAGCAATTGCGGTTTTTCCGACAGTACGGCAAGTGGAGTGTCGTTGCCCATGGATGCTGTCGGTTCGGAACCATTGTTGCACATTGGCATGATGGTTCGTTCGATGTCTTCACGCGTAAAGCCGAATGTGCGCAGCTTGCGTTCGTAGTCGTCAACGCTGTTTTCCACTTTTCTGCCGCTGCGCAGATTATCGAGCTCGATACGGTTGGTCGACAGCCATTGACGGTAGGGATGGCTTGCAGCCAACTGATTTTTCAGTTCGCCGTCGTAGTATATTTTTCCTTCCTGCGTATCCACCAGAAGAATTTTTCCCGGTTGGAGCCGGCCTTTCTCCTTGATGTCGCTGGCCTCGAAGTTGATAACACCCGCTTCGCTTGCAACCACCATGATGTCGTTGTTCGTGATGAGGTAACGAGCCGGGCGGAGGCCGTTTCTGTCAAGCATTCCTCCGGCAAACCGTCCGTCGCTGAAAAGCAGTGCGGCAGGTCCGTCCCACGGTTCCATAAGGATGGAATGATATTCGTAGAATGCTTTCAGATCTTCGCTGATAGGATTTTTATCGTTGAATGATTCCGGCACGAGCATGGCCATGGCATGTGGCAGGCTTAAGCCCGACATGACGAAAAATTCCAATACGTTGTCAAGCGAAGCACTGTCGCTCATATTGGGTTGGATAATCGGACGAATGTTTCGGATATCGCCTAATGCCGGAGTAGAGAGTACGCTTTCGCGGGCTTCCATCCATCCGCGGTTGCCACGAATGGTGTTGATTTCTCCATTGTGTGCCAAAAGGCGGAACGGCTGGGCCAGACTCCATGTCGGAAATGTGTTTGTGCTGAACCGTGAGTGAACAACGGCCAGTCCGCTTGTAAAATAAGGTTGGGTCAGGTCAGGGAAATATTCCCGCACCTGTGTTGAGGAGAGCATTCCCTTGTATACGATGTTCTTGCTGGACAGCGATACGATGTAGAAATCGCGGTCGGAAATACGGTTCTCTATTTTTTTTCGGATAATGTAGAGCTGCTGTTCAAAGTGTTCTACATCCGTGACACCGGTGATAAACACCTGTTTGATGTCGGGTTCGGTTGCAGCTGCATCTTTTCCCAAAATGTCAGAATTGACGGGAACGTTGCGCAGGTGCATCAATGTAAGGCCTTCGCGTTCGATTTCCTCAATCATAACGCTGAGAATGTTGGCCTGTTTCGCCTCGTCTTTAGGCAGGAAAACCAATCCTGTGGCATATTTCCCCTTTTCAGGAACGGGAATGCCTTGCAGGAGAATAAACTCATGGGGAATTTGCACCATGATTCCTGCTCCGTCACCGGTTTTGTTGTCGGCTCCTTCTGCTCCACGGTGTTTCATGTTTTCCAGCACCTTCAGAGCAGAGTCGACTAATTCATGCGACTTGTCGCCGTGAATGTTGACGAGCATACCGACACCGCATGCGTCATGTTCGTAGTGTGAATTGTACAAGCCCTCCTGCGAGGGCTGCCGAAGTGGCTGTTTGCAGATTTCTTTTGAAGCTTTCATTTTGACATTCAATTCCTGTAATCGTTATTTTATAGTTCTTGATTTATTGTATTTCCAATGAAAATGCAATGCAAATATATGAAATAAAATCAAATTGACAATAAAATATCAAGAAAATGTCAAATTGCTATGTTTAATATTGCTTTTTTAGAAAAATGAAAAACTTTCAAAATGCTTCGGTTTCTGGTTGTATGTGGTGAAATATAAGAGGTTTATATTGTCGGAAGTGTTGAATTGGGCAGGTTGCGGATAACTTTTGAAAATTTTGCATCAAGTTTGTAGTGTGCGGTCGGATGGCATTGTTTTTTGAAGAAAATTTCTGTAAGTTTGTGGAAAAATAGAAAAACATTTTGCTATGAAAAGAATTTCAAATGAGCAGTTGTCTGTTTGTGTAAATGATAAAGGGGCTGAATTGTGCAGTGTGGTGCGTAACAGTGACGGGCGCGAATTCCTGTGGCAGGCTGATCCGGAATATTGGGGACGTCATTCTCCGGTCCTGTTTCCGATTGTAGGTAGCTTGTGGAACAAGAAAATGCACCAGGATGGTGTTGTCTATCACATGAACCAGCATGGTTTTGCACGTGATTCGGAGTTTGAACTGATAGCCGAATCTTCAGAATCCCTGCGCTATCGGTTGAAAAGCAGTGAAGCCACCCGAAAGATGTATCCCTATGATTTTGAATTGGAAATTGGCTATCGTCTGGATGGAAATAAGATTGCCGTTGAATGGCAGGTAAGGAACACCGGGGCCGGAAAGATGCATTTTCAGATTGGAGCCCATCCGGCTTTTAATTATAAGGATTATGAGAAGGCGGGCGATGTGATGGGATATCTGAAGTTTGATACGGCCCGCGACAGTTACCGCTTGTCGTTGTTGGGACAAAAGGGTTGTCTGTCAAACCGTACAATGGAATTAAAGGCCGACAAAGGTTTGATTCCCATTACTAAAACTACTTTCTCCATCGACACTTTGCTGATCGAACATCACCAGGTGCAGTCGGTTGAATTGCTCGACAGTGCCAAATGTCCGTATCTGCGTGTTTCGTTTGAAGCTCCGCTGATTGGCATCTGGTCGCCGAGAAAGGACGAGTATGCACCGTTTATTTGCATTGAGCCTTGGTACGGACGTTGCGACCGGGAGGAATATACCGGCGAATATGCTGACGGGACTGGACACAGCATCTTGAATCGGGTGAGGTGTTCAATGCCGGCTATACGATAGAAATATTATAATATTCCGTTGAAAAATAAGAGTGACGGACAGGGGCTTTCCCTCTGTCCGTCTACTTTTTGATGATGTAGGCAAGTACCGTTTCCGACTGGACTTTGCCGCGTTTGTTCAGCGTTTGTTTCTTTACCGTTCCTATACCTGCTGCCAGCCAGATACGTTCGTGGCTGACTTCTGATTTCGAGAAAAGCGAAAAGGACGCCTTGTATTTAGTATCAGTTTCAACGACGTAGGTGTCGAATGTTCCGGCCGGCACAGTGATGCGTTCTTGACCCACACATTCGTATCGTTGCGTAGCGGTTGAAATCGTGTAGGATATGAACTTGATGGAAACGTCGACGCTGATAGGGTAGGATTTCGCTTTTTGCCCTTTTTGCATCGTGTTGGGATATGGCGTGTCGCGGCTGTCGGCTGATGCCGTTATTGTGATGTCGGAAGGCTTAATGTCGTCTTTTTTGATATCTTTGGGAAAGAAACTTTTGATAATGGAGTAGATGTCATTTTTGATGAAATCAATATTGTGTACCATCCATTGGCTTTTGTTCATTGTATACGTCATTGGAATGGCGGGCAGGGCTGTTTTCTTGTCCTGATTGTCGTACCGGGTCAGTATTTTTACCGTCCACTTGTCAGGCGTTTTATTTACTGAAACAACTTCTTCCGTATATTTTGATACTTTATCGTCTGATTTGCTTTGATAGACCAGTTTCCAACCTTGTTGGGAACATACGGGTGCCTTTTCTATTTGTGCGATGGAAAAGAAGGGGATGAGCAGAAACAAGACTGCCATTACGTGTGGTTTCATAGTCTGTCGGTCGTTTAAATTTCTACGAAGATAGCGAAAAGTGGAGTATTTTCAAAGTGCGGAAGTTCAGAAATGAAAAAAGGAAGCTCAATTGAGCTTCCTTTCTGCTGGTAGCGGGATCGAGAATTGAACTCGAGACCTCCGGGTTATGAATCCGACGCTCTAACCAACTGAGCTATCCCGCCGTTTGCGGGTGCAAAGATATGTTGAATATTTTAATTGTGCAAATTTTTCAAAGACCGTTTTGGCAAAAATGGGGGAATTTCAGGCTAACGGGGCAGGAGAAAAATCACGGGAAAATGAAATATGAAATAATCATATTCCGATTTTTTAATTGCTGAAATCTTTTTGTATCTTCGTGAAATAAAGCAACAAATAACACATTATGAAAAAACACTTTATCAAATTTTCAGCATTGCTGCTTGGTGCTGCAACTTTTGCAACAACATGGTCGTGTACCCAGCAGAAGGAATCTCCGATGAAAGCCAAGGTGGACGAATTTGCACCTGTTGAGTTGAAATCTGACCTTGTAAAAGGGTTGAATGACAAGGAAAAAGAGTTGGTAAAAATATTTTTCCAGATAGGGAAAATAACCGATGATCTGTTCTGGAAGCAGACATTTGGCGACAAAAGTCAGCTTGATACCATCACCGACAGCTATGCAAAGGACTTTGCCATGATACAATATGGGGTATGGGATCGTCTGGATAACAATAAGCCGTTTATTAGCGGATACGGTGAGAAACTGCCGGTGTGCAACTATTATCCGCATGACATCACGGAAGAGGAGTTCAACGCGTTTGACGATGAAAACAAAGATTCCTGGTATACTGTTATTCGCCGCAATGATGACGGTTCGCTGAAAAGCGTGTGGTACCATGAAGAATATGCTGAAGAGATAGGGCAGATGTGCGCATTGCTGGAAAAAGCAGTTGCTTTGGCTGAAAATCCAGGGTTGAAAAACTATCTTGAAAAACGTATCGAAGCCTTCAAGACGGATGATTATCTTGCCAGCGATCTGGCCTGGATGGATATGAAGGACAGCAAAATTGATTTTGTTACCGGTCCGATTGAAAGCTACGATGACAAATTCCGCGAAACGAAAACTTCCTATGAGTCGTTTATCCTGTTGAAGGATGAGGAACGGAGCAAGGAACTGGCCAAATTCGTATCCATGCTTCCAGCCCTTCAGAAAGAGTTGCCTTGTGCACCTGAATATAAGACTTTTGTTCCCGGTACGTCTTCTGATTTGAATGTGTATGATGTTGTCTACTATGCCGGAGACTGCAATGCCGGAAGCAAGACTATAGCCATCAATCTTCCGAACGACGACCGTGTTCACGCTTTGAAAGGTACGCGCCGTCTTCAGCTGCGAAACTCGATGAAAGCGAAGTTCGACAAGATCCTTATGCCCATCGGAGAACTTATCATAACTCCTGACCAACAGAAAAATCTTAAGTTCGACGCGTTTTTCTGGAATGTGACGTTCCACGAAGTGGCTCACGGATTGGGAGTGAAGCAAACAATAAACGGCAAAGGCAGCGTGGATGCAGCCATGGGTACGGAAAAAACTTCATGGGAAGAGGCGAAAGCCGACATCCTCGGTCTGTTTATGGTTACGAAACTGGTTGAAATGGGCGAAATCACCAATATTACATCGGAAGATGCCATTGTCACTTACATTGCCGGTATCTTACGTTCCGTGCGTTTCGGTGCTGCTTCCTCTCACGGCAAGGCCAACATGATGTGCTTCAACTATATGGAGAAGGCCGGTGCGTTCACGCGCAACGACAAGGGACAATATGTCATTGATTTCAATAAGGCAAAAGAGGCGATAAACGGTTGGGCGGCGTTGATTCTCAAGACGCAGGGCGACGGTGATGTGGAATTTGCCACCAAGTATAGAACTGAAAACGGCACTATTACTCCGGCTCTTCAGGCTGACCTTGACAAAATCAACAATGCAGGCATTCCTCGCGATATCCGATTTATTCAAGGGGCTGACGTTCTCTTTGGAAAAGCTGAATAATTAATACAGATTCCTTTATTATAATTCAGGGGCTACAATGTTTGTGGCCCCTGAGTTTGTTTGGGTCAACGTAAAAATCTGAGGGGAAATTTAAGAAAATA
>ULSJ01009869.1_pt1 | contig 19921 bp, 15 predicted proteins | sample 1956291 | NCBI WGS metagenome assembly ULSJ01 (sample SAMEA4835705, study PRJEB28245) | human gut metagenome | biome: gut microbiome; material: fecal sample | place: Denmark | collected 2008 | reverse complement strand
GTTATACAATAAATATGTAAATATATATAATGATAATAAATATATATTAATTTTTTAAAGAAAGGATAATAGAACGTATGTCCCTAAAAAAAATGAAAGATATATGTATGGTCTTATCTATATGTATGAACATTGGTATGCCAGCTTGTTTGGCAGCTGATTTATCTATTGATGAAGCTGTAGATATGGCATTAGCTAAAAATAATGATGTAAAGATTGCTAATGAAGAAAAAATGGCAGCACAAGCAAATTATGAAGCTACAAAAGGAGCAAATGGTGTAAGTATTTCTTTAGGAAGTAGTCTATCAGCTAGAGATAGTGCAGATACAACTTTTGAGCGAGGCAATAGTAATAGTATTTCAGCAACATTGCCTCTTTACACAGGAAATAAAAATGAGCTAAATATTGATAGTAAAAAATTGGAATTATTAAAGTCTGAATTGAATTTAGAACGCACAGAAGAAACTATTAAATATAATACAATAAAAGCTTATTTTGATATATTAGAAGCAAAGCAAAATGTAAATATTGAACAAGAGTCTGTAAATAATTATGAAAGTCATTTGACAGATGTAAGAAATCTCTATGCAGCAGGCAGTATACCAAAATCAGATGTACTTCGTTCAGAAGTTGCCTTATCAAATGCGCAACAATCCTTGATTATAGCACAAAATGATTATGAAATAAATTTAAGTACATTCCGTAATATCATAAAAATTGATCGAAATGAACCTATTAATTTAACTGATGATTTTGTATATCAAATAGTTAGAATGTCCTTACCTGAATGTTTAGATTATGCTATGGCTTATCGCAAAGATAGAATAGCAAGTCAGATAGATGTAGAAATTGCTAAAAATAATATTGATGTGGCTAAAGCTGGATATTTGCCAACAGTGAATTTATCTGTAAGTACAAGTTGGGATAAACAGGCATTACCTAGTGGTAATGACCATGATTATCAAGCTGGTGTATCTGCCAATTGGAATATTTTCGATAATAATGTAACAAAATCAAATGTAAAATCAGCAGAAGCTAGTTATAATAAAGCAGAATATGAATTGTCAGATACAGAAGATACTATTGATTTAGAAGTAAGACAAGCTTATTTAAATATGAGAGAAGCTGAAAGACGTTTTAATTCTACAGCAATGGCAGTAAAACAAGCAGAAGAAGATTATTTCATCGCTACTGAAAAATATAAAGTTGGTGCAGGTATAATCTTAGATGTAATTGATGCAGAATTAGCACTCTCACAAGCTAGATTAAACTATGCAAGTGCTCAATATGATTATGCTAGATATAAAGCTAATCTAGAATATGTTATTGGAACACCAAAGGGAGAAACAATAGATGGATAAAGTGAAGTTAAAAAAATGGGCAAAAATAATATTGGTATTGGTAGTTGTAATAATAGCTATTATTACTGGTTATAAATATTATGCACAAAAACAAGAAGAAGCGAAAAAACCAGTAGTAAATACAGCTCAAGTTCAATATATGAGCATGAAATCAATTGTTTCAGCTACAGGAACAATAAAGCCAGTAGAGTCAGTAGAAGTAAGCTCTAAAATTACAGCTCGTGTAAAACAAGTATTAGTAAAAGAAAATGATACTGTAACTCAAGGTCAAACTGTAGCTTTATTAGACGGAAAAGATTATGAAACTCAAAAAGAACAAGCAGAATTTACTTTGAAAAATGCTAAGATAATTTATGACAGAACTAATTATTTATATAATATAGGAGCAAAATCTAAAGAGGATTTAGATAATGCTCAATACAATTACGATACAGCACAGAGTAAATTGGAAGAAGCAGAGTCAAATCTATCCGAAACAGTAATAGTATCACCTATGGATGGGGTAGTAATTGGTGAACCTGTTACAGATGGTACTATGGCGGTACAGGGAAATAGTAATCCTACTGTAATTATGCGTATTGCTGATTTATCAAGAAAGCAGATTTTTGCTAAAGTAGACGAAACAGATATCGGCAGTGTAAGAGTAGGGCAAAAAGCTACTTTTACCGTAGATGCTTATAATGGTAAGACTTTTACAGCTACTGTATCTAAAATTTCACAAACAGATATGGATAATAGCTGGAATATAAGCAATTCATCAAGCAGTAGTTCATCTTCATCAGCAGCAGTAATTTATTATAGTGTAACTTTAGATGTAGATGATCCAGAAGGTTTATTGATGCCTTCAATGACTGCTCGTGTAGAAATTGAAACTGCAAATAAAGATAGTGCTTTAGCTGTACCACTTTCAGCGTTAAAAACTGATAAAAATGGAACATATGTAATTGTTATTAAAGATGATGGCACAACAGAAAATCGCTATGTAGAAACAGGTATATATGGTGATGAATTCGTAGAAATTATAAGTGGTTTATCTGAAAATGAAAAAGTAGATGTTACCATGGTAAAAAAAGCAACTACTACAACTTCTAGTAGACCAGGACCACCAATTCACTAAGAAAGGAAAATAGTGATATGAATGAAACAAGAGAAATTACTATTGAACTTTCAGGTATAAAAAAGCTTTATCAAGTGGGAACACAAGAAGTGGCAGCTTTAAATGGTATAGACTTAAAAATCTATAAAGGTGAATTTGCAGCACTTATGGGGCCATCAGGTTCAGGAAAATCTACTTTAATGAATATATTAGGTTGTTTAGATAGACCGACTTATGGTTCGTATAAATTAGATGGTAGAGAAATTGCTCATTTAAGTGATGATGAGCTTGCTAAAACACGCAATAAAAAAATAGGCTTTGTCTTTCAGAATTTTAATTTATTATCAAAGATAACTGCGTTAGATAATGTAGCATTGCCTTTAGTTTATGCTGGAGTAAGCATGAAAGAAAGATTAGAAAGAGCTCATCATTATTTAAAAGCTGTTGGCTTAGATGATAGGGCAGACCATAAACCAAATGAATTATCAGGTGGGCAAAGACAGCGTGTAGCAATTGCTAGAGCTTTAGTCAATGATCCAAGTATTATCATGGCAGACGAACCTACTGGTAACTTAGATACAAAATCAACAAAAGAAATTATGGAGATTTTTATTAAATTACATGAAGAAGGAAAAACCATGATTTTAGTAACACATGAACCAGATATTGCGGCATGTGCTTCACGTCAATTATTAGTAGTTGATGGTAAAATAACAAAAGATGCAGGCAAGGGGGTAGTAATGGATGTTATTTAAAGAAACTGTGCAAATGGCTATATCGGCTTTATGGGCAAATAAAATGCGTTCATTACTGACTATGCTTGGAATTATAATTGGTGTAGGTGCTGTTATAGCAATGGTTTCTATTGGTATGGGGGTACGAAAACAGGTAGAAGATTCGATTGCTAGTTTGGGTAGTAATATGTTGATTATCAATGCTAGTGCGACGAAAAATGCGGCTGGTGTTCGTCAAGCGGCTGGTTCAAATGTGCGTTTGAAATTAGATGATGCAGAAGCTATAAAAAAGAAAATAAAAGATGTAGAATATGTTTCACCACAGGTACAAAGAAATTATCAAATCGTAAATGGTAATCAAAACTGGAATACACAAGTGGTGGGTGTAATACCAGATTATATGTATATTCGTTCCTTGAGTATAGCAAATGGTACTTTCATTACAGAAAAAGATGTTGAAAGTCGTGCTCGTGTAGCAGTTATTGGTACTACAGTAGCGAGCAATTTATTTGGTGAAGATGTAAATCCTGTAGGAAAAAATATTCGTATAAATAATGACCCATTTAAAGTAATAGGTATTTTGGAAAGCAAAGGTCAATCAAGTGTAGGTCAAGACCAAGATGATACAGTAATTGTACCATTGACAACAGCGATGACGCGTATAATGGCTATAGATTATGTACAGCAAATAAGTGTACAAGTAGTATCAGCGGATAAAATGGATTCTGTACAAGCTGAAATTGAAAATTTAATGCGACAACGCCATAAAATTACAGGAGATAAAGAAGATGATTTCACTGTAAGAAATCTGACTAGTATAATGGAAACGATGACTAGTACAAGTACGATGCTTACACTTTTATTAGGTAGTGTAGCTGGCATATCATTATTAGTTGGTGGCATTGGCATTATGAATATCATGATGGTATCAGTAACTGAAAGAACGAGAGAAATTGGTATTCGTAAGGCTTTAGGTGCGACATATAATAATATTATGTTTCAGTTTTTAATTGAAGCTGTATTTGTAGGGATTATAGGTGGTTTAATTGGTGTAGGTGTTGGCGTTGGTTTAGCTACAGCGATAGCTCAGTTTGGCGGATTTACAACAGTTATCACTATAGAGCCAATTATTATATCTTTTATGTTCTCAGTAGGCATAAGCTTATTCTTTGGTATTTATCCAGCGAGAAAAGCTGCCAAATTAGACCCTATTGAAGCACTTCGTTATGAATAAGTTCATAGATAATTTAAATAAAGGCGAATAGCAATATATTCGTCTTTATTTTTGTAAAAAATTTTTTTATGAAAGGTATTTTTTAGTATTGTAGCGAATTATATAATATATGATATATATTATAGTGATAAATAAAGGGAGGCTATCTAAATGAAAAGATTATTAGTAGTTTTTGTAGTTTTATTAACATTTCAAGCGGTAGCTTTAGCTTCTCCTAAGAATATAGATTTGCGAGAATATCAGCAAGCTACTGGTACAATCAATGTATTAGCAGCACCTTTTGAAAATGACAATTTTTATCTAGCTATATTTAATTTTGATGAACAAAATAAAGGCAATAAAGTTAATTATTATCAAGGCACTTGTATTGTAGATAAAGAAAATCAGAAAGTATTACAGCCTTTATTAGTAAAAAGAGTTATTGGTAGCGAAGATAAAGTGTCAGAAGTTGTGCTAAATAAGCGACAAGAAATGCCATATTTGCAGGATTTTAGAACAGTACAAACAAATTCTAAAAAGCCAAAAGTTTATACAGGTGGAGAGACTACAAATATTGTATTATTAGGAAGATATAAGGTAGTTACTTCAATGGGAACTTTTGAAGATTGCATAGGTATCAAAATTTATAATGAAGAAACTGGCGAAGGCATGATACAATATTTAGCTAGAGGCTATGGCGTTGTTTATTTAGAAGGTGTACATTCTGATGGTAGTAAAGTAGAAATCGCTTATTTAAGTGAAATTAGACCATTAGATGAAGCTCAAATCGAAGAATTCAAAACAAAATATTTCGTTTGATAAAAAGACAAGGAACTGGTGTAATTACTTAATTTACACCAGTTTTTTTATATAAAGATATAATATCTATCTGGATATTATGAAAAAGATTTTACATATATTTTACATTTATTTTACTTTTTTCTACTAGAAAGCATTACTCACTTATTTATATAATTAAATAGTAATCGAGCGAATTTTATTTTGAAAATATGTGTTAGAAAATTATTTTGGAGGAATATTTAATGAGTGAGGGTTTGAAAATTGCTTTTGAATTATTAGGCGGTTTGGCATTATTTATCTACAGTATGAACATGATGAGCCAAGGTTTACAGAATATGGCTGGAGAAAAAATGCGTTATGTACTTAGCGTATTAACTAAAAATCCAGTTGTAGGTGTATTAGCTGGTGCATTAGTTACATGTGTATTACAAAGTTCTAGCGCTACAACAGTAATGGCTATCGGTTTTGTTAGTGCTGGATTAATGAGATTACCACAAGCAATTTCCATTATTTTTGGTGCAAATATCGGAACAACAATGACTGCGCAATTAATTGCTTTTAAACTTAGCGATTATATTTGGCCAATCGTATTTATCGGTTTTATGGTTTATTTCTTTGCTAAAAGTGATAAATTAAAAAATATTGGTCAGACAGTATTTTTCTTTGGTTTATTATTCGCAGGTATCGAAATCATGGGCTCTACTATGAAGCCTCTTGTAAATGCACCAATCTTTACAGAACTTATCGCTAGTGTACATGATAATCCAATTTTAGGTTTATTATTAGGTACAGTTATGACAGTAATTGTACAGAGTTCTAGTGCTACAATTGCAGTATTACAGAACTTTGCAGCTCAAGCTGGTGTAGATGGTAACAGTATCATCGGTCTTCAAGGTGCATTACCTATTTTATTAGGTGATAATATCGGTACAACAATTACTGCTTTATTAGCGTCTATCGGTCAATCTAAAAACGCAAAACGTACAGCTGTAGCTCATAGTGTATTCAATATCACAGGTAGCATCGTGTTCTTATGTGTATTACCATTATTTGCTCAGTTTGTAATGTATATTTCTCCTGTTGGACCAGAAACAGCAGTTATTTCTCGTCAAATTGCAAATGCACATACTTCATTTAATTTAATAAATACTTTATTATGGTTACCACTTATTCCAATAATGGTAAAAATAGTTTGCTTTATTGTTCCAGATAGAAAACCAGCTCTATCTACAGAACAAGTTAAGTCTGAAGCTGTTTAATATAATAAATGATAATATAGAAATAAAAAGCGAAGAAATTTTTCTTCGCTTTTTTTATTTTTTATTTTGGATAAAAAATAAAACTGTGCTTTAATTTTTATTTTAAAGCACAGTCTTTTTTAGATTTTAAAGTTTTCAATGATACTATTATAAATATTATCTAGTTCTTCTTGTGTTGGTTGATTAGCAATACGAATCATATCATGGAAGATATTGAGTCCTGCTTCTTCAAGTTCTTTTTGTACGAGAGCAATGCTTTGTCCACCCCAGCCATAAGAACCAAAAGCTAAAGCTTGACGGTCGTTTTTCTTAGGTACTAGACCTTTGAGATAGCATAAGAAGGCAGCTACATTTGGCATCATACCATTATTTAAAGTAGGAGAGCCAACAGCGATATATTTACTATCAAGAACTTCAGTCATAATATCAGAATAATGATTAGTTTTTAAATCGAAGAATTTTGCACAAATTCCTTTTGCTTGGAATGCTTCTGTGATTGTTTTAGCCATAATTTCTGTAGAATCCCACATGCTGTCAAATACTACAACAGCTTTATGTTCATCAGCTTCAAAATTGCTCCATTTTGCGTATAAATCTAAAATATCTTTAATATGTTTACGCCAGCTTATGCCATGACCTGTTAAAATCATGTCAATATCAAGTGTGGAAACTGTTTTAAGAGCAGTTTGAGCTTGACGACCATAGAGCATTAAAATATTAGCATAGTATTTTTTCGCTTCATGCATTAAAACAGCATAATCAACTTCATCATCAAAACGTTCATTAGTAGCGAGATGTTGACCAAAACCATCATTAGAGAAAAGAATTTTTTCTTCTGGGCAATAAGTAACCATGCTATCTGGCCAATGAAGCATAGGTACAGGAACGAATTTTAAAGTGCGTTTACCAATATTTATGCTATCACCGGCTTTTACGCCCTGGTAAGTATGTTCACCGCAGAATTTAGCAATATTTTTTAAACCATTTGGTTGGCTGACAAAAATAGTAGCATTAGGGCATTTTTGAGCGATTGCATCTAAAGAACCAGAATGGTCAGCTTCTAAATGATTGCAAACAATGTAATCAATTTTTGCTGGATCAATGATAGAAGAAATACGACTTAAGATTTCATCACTAAAAGTTTTTTTAGTAGCGTCAATTAAAGTGATTTTTTCATCAAGTATTAAATAGGCATTATAAGTGCTACCGCGTCCAGTTTCATAACCATGAAAATTGCGAACGGACCAATCAATGGCACCTACCCAATAAATATCATCACGTATTTTAGTAGCTTTCAAGATATCTTCCTCCTGTAAAAATAGTTTTATAGAAATTAAAAATTAGCTGTTTTATTTACAGTAATTATTATACAATTTCAAAACTATAATTACAACATATAGGTAGGGTTATTTAGCAACAAATTGAGAAATATTATCATTTATTTCTTGAGCATAGATTTTTTTGGCGATAACATCACCATGTAATCCGTCCATAGCATATTCTGTTGGCAATATTGGTGGACTGTTCAAAGCTTTTGCTGTATCAATATGTGGCTGTGTGCGAATGAAATCGTTAACTAAATTTAAATTATATTGCCATACTTCAGAGGTTTCTTCATTGAATACTTTTTTTATATTATAAGGATTTATAGGTGCTAAAGTGAGCAGTATAGGTGTGATATTATTTTCATAACATTTTTCTTGGATTGTTTTTAAATCATTGATTACATTTTCAGCAGGCATACCAGCACGAAGACTATTAGTTCCTCCCATGATTAATAAATATTGTGGGTGGAAAGGCAGTACATCATCATCAAAACGTTGTACCATAGTTTCGCTTGTATCTCCGCTACAAGATAAATTAATAGTAGGGAAATTTAAATAATAAGCATAACTATATGCCCAATCTGCTGGACCAAAAGATAAATGCCCACCTCCATGACTGATACTATCGCCAAAAATTGCGATTTTCCAATTGTCTTGAGGTTCATTTTTGAAAATTTGAGCATCAGAATATACACCAACAGGATTTCCTTCATCATCTAAACCGCGTACACGCCAATAAAAAGTGCCAATACGAGGTTTTTCATCATAAAGTTCACCACCTGTGATTATTTTGGCATAAATACGATATTTAGAAGGTGTTGTGCCATTAGGATTTTCTGGAATGTTATCTGTAACTTCTATTTCAAATTGAGTGGCATTTGCATTAGGAATAAACGAATAAACAGGATAGAGAAGTGTAGTACCGTTTTTTTCATTATAAATAATATGTGGTATAGGTGCGTTCATTTGAGGTGCTTGGTTAGTGGCATATAGTTCCTCTAGAGCCGAAAATTTAGTGATAGGATTGTGGTCTATATCCATAGAACGAATACGCCAATAAAGAGGAGTCTTTCCGTTCAGCGCATTTGGGGCAATTTGAGTCAAATCAAGTTGTTTGGCGTTTGTATAAACAGAGGCTGTATAATATAAATGTTCAGAAGATAATTCTTCATCACTTAAATCATCAGGAATGGTATCAAATAATTCTAATTCATAATAAACAGCATTTAAATCTTCTCTCCATTCTAAAAGAGGCATATTATTGCTAGGGTCTTGTAGAGGAAAGTGAGATAAAGCTACTAAGGCTGGTGCTAATGGAGTTTTTTCTGAAGTTGATATTTGGGCTGTGTTTTTTGTTTCTGCATCAATAGTATCATTATTTTGTAGGGATAAATGCCAACTTAAAGTTATTAAAATTAAAATGATAAATAAAAATTTTTTGTTCATAAATAAAAATCCTTCATATATAAATAATAACAGATAGTTAAAAAGATTATATACCTAGGATTTGACTCTAAGTCAAGAAAAAAATAAAATTTTAAATGTTTTTGAAGAAAGACTAGATTTTTTAGAGCTTTATGTGGTACAATATATATCGCGTCTAGCTATTGAATACATAGTATTTAATCTAGCCATCTTGCAAATTGTTTTATAACATGATAAACTATTTTGGTACAATTATAATGATGAAAGGGTGAATTTCTTGCCAAACATTAAATCTTCTATTCTCAGCGTAAAAACAGATGCTATGCGTCGTGCAAAAAATGTTTCTGCTAAATCTGCTATAAAAACTGCTTCTCGTAAAGTTCTTGATGCTGTTGCTGCTGGCAATGCTGAAGAAGCAAAAGCATTACTTGTAATCGCATGCAAAAAAATAGACCAGGCTGCTGCTAACAGATTATTCCATAAAAATTGTGCAGCTCGCCGTAAATCTCGTTTAGCTCGCCGAGTAAACAGCTTAAGCAAATAATTGCTAATCAAAGTAAGGACTGATTTCCAAAAGAAAGCAGTCCTTTTTCGTTTTTATAGATAAATTAATTTATTTTAAGGAGAAAGTTTTATTAAAGATGAATATAGAATATTTTTTAATAAAAAAATGCCATTAAAATAATGGCATAATCTTATATATTAAGAGTAAAATAAATTATTTTTATTAGATTTTAAAGACAAAATTTTATAAGAAGATTTTCGATTAAAGCAGGCTCATTAGAGCCTGTTTTTAATTTATAATCAGCATCAGCTATATCTATGATCATTTGTTGAATTTTATCTAAACTGAAATTTTGAGTTTGTTTGATGATTTTTTCAGTGATAAATGGATGTAATTTTAAAATAGAAGCTATTTGTTTTGTAGATTGACCTTCACTGAGATAAATTTTTACATGCCAAAGCTGGTCTATTTGACGAGCTAAGAATTTTAATAAACGCAGTGGATGTATACCTGCTTGTTGTTGAATGGTAAATAATTCTAAGGCAGTAGCAATATCTTTATTGCCTAAAGCTTCCCAAAGGCGAAATGTGGAAATCTCAGGGATACTAGAAAAATTATCCTCAAGAAATTGGCGATTGATAAGTGTTTTTTGTGGATAGAGTGTGAGTTTTTGTAATTCTTGGTCTAAAAAACCAAGGGAGATTTTTTCCATGGATTTTATAGCTTCTAAAAAATAAGCATAAGCTTCTCGATCAAAGCGGAGATTTAGCTCACGAAGGCGAGAGTTGAGCCAGTCATTAATATTCCAATAAGCTATAGCTTCACATTCTACTATAGTGCCAAATTTTTCAATAGTTTTAATGAGTTTTCTGCGTTTATCAATTTTGCCTAAGTTATATTGTAAAATCAATATACTATAATCGGGCATATTGGCGATATAATCTAAAAATAATTGTTCATCTTCTTTATCTTTAGCAGATAACTTGTCTTGAAATATCTTCAAATCTTTGGCGATGATGATATTATGTTCACTGAAAAAAGGAGAACTATCTAATGCTTGTAAAATAGCTTTTGTATCAGCTGTGCTATCAAAATATTGAACAGCTTCTTCGTCGTTTTGTGGATTTAATAAAGTTAGTAATTTTTTGAGATAATTTTCAGCTAAATATAATTCTTCACCAGTGATTAAATAGACTGATTTTAATTGTTTAGCTTGTAATTGTTTTATTGCATCATTATATTTCATGGGAAATCCTTTGCTTAAAATATATTAATTTAAAAATGTTTTGAGAGAATAATTATAGCCATCAGTATAAATTACTATAGCCCCCTTTTCATCTGTGCGGAGAATTTTTGTAGGCAGATTATTTAACCTATCGAGAACTTCTTTGCTAGGGTGACCAAAGCTATTATATTTACCCACAGAGATGATAGCTAATTGAGGTCGTACATGTTCTAAAAATTCTTGTGAAGAGGATGTTTTAGAGCCATGATGAGCAACTTTTAAAATTGTAGAGGCTATATTTTTATTTAATAAATATTTTTCCTGTGTTTGCGGTAAATCACCTGTGAATAACACAGAAAAATTATGATATGTTAATTTTAGTACATTTGAACTATCATTGCTAGATTTTAAATTTTCTTTTTCATCATTTTGAAGAAATTGGAAATGAATATCTTCTAAATTAAAAGCAGTGTTTTCCTTAGCTACAATAGCTTTAGCTAATAAGGGATTATTTAGTGGTAATTTTAAAATTTTAGCATATAAATCTTTATCTTCATCAGTAATAATTAAATGATTTACAGGTATTTTTTGTAAAATGGAACTAGCTCCACCACTATGGTCAGCGTCAGCATGGCTCAAAATTAAATAATCTAATTTATTGATACCGTAATGACGTAAATAGGGTAAATCTACGTAAGAACCAATATCAAAATCAGAATTAATAGAACCACCTGTATCAATGAGTATACTATGTTGATGGGGCGTGATGATAAGGCAAGCATCACCTTGACCTACATCAATAAAGTGTATTTGTAGAGGAGAAGGCTTTATCATAAAATAACAAGAAAAAATAATCAGGCTAATACTACAGATATAAGTGATAAATTTATATTTTTGTAAAAGTAAATATAAGTATTTGCGAATTTTGATATTTAAAGTTATAAAAATAAGGGAGTAATAAATTAAAATAGCTGGAAAATCTAATGGCGGTACATAAATACTAGCAAAGGGAATTTTGGTAAGTAAAAAAGTTGCTTCATTGCTTATGCTTAAAATTAAGCTGGCAAAAATAAATAAAATTTTAGTGATAAAAGGAAAGATAAATCCTAAGATGAAGGCGATTAAACCTAAGATGATGAGAATTTCCAATAGGGGAATAATGATTAAATTGGCTAGTAGGGAGCTAAGAGATAAACTGGTGAAATACCAAATAATAATAGGAAAAGCAAAGATTTGAGCACTCATGGTTAAAGCTAAATTATCTATTAATAGTGAAGGCAATTTTAATTTATTTAATTTAGAGCGTAATATGGGCATTAAATAGACAAGACCAGCTGTAGAGGCAAATGAAAGCTGAAAACTTATATTGAATAATAATAGAGGATCAAAGAGCAATAAAATCAAAGCAATAATACTTAATAAATGTTGAGCCGTAGATTTTTCCTCAAGATATAGAGCGATAATGCTAAGTAATCCCATTATGCTAGCACGTATGACAGGTATACTAGCACCGCATAGAATAGTATAAAAAATAATGAGGATTAATAATAAGATTAGATTAAAAAAGCGAGGCAGATGTAAAAATTTACCTAAAGATAATAAAAATAGAGAAATCAAGCTGATATGAGAGCCTGATACGGAAAGAATATGAATAATACCAGTGATGGAGTAAGCTTCTAAGATGTCTTTTTCGATATTATACCCACCAAACAGCATAGCAAAAATCATATTAGCATCATTTTCAGGCATTGTTTGATACATGGATTGCAAAAAAGATTGCTCTATTTGATAGCAAAATTCTTGAAGCGAGAATTTATCAGATGTATTTAATATTTTTAAATTTTGTTTACCAATGGAAAATGTAGCATAGATACCTTCTTCTTGGGCAGAAAGCTCACGATCGACTAAATTGGGATTGTGATAATTTTGGATTAAGCGGATAGTACCTGTGGCAGAAATCGTATCATTGATTTTAGCAAGATTATCTAAATTTTTTTGTTTTTGATAAAGATAAACTTTTCCTGTTGCAGTTTTTTCTTCCTTTTGCTTGATGGATTTAGTATCAACAACATATGTTAAATGATATATACCAGCACTGTCTTGGCGGATTTTAGGCATTTGACAGATAATGCCAGTTAAAGTGATTTCTTGATTGTCATAGTTTTTTATATTGTCATTGGCAATAAAGGTAAAAGAGAGATAACGCATCACACCTAAAAGGAAAAATAAAATAAGATATAATAAAAATGTAAGTTTATATTTACGCAAAGTAAAATAGAAGGCTAGTATTAGATTTACTATAATTAAACAAAAAAGGTGTGTATATGACTTAGAAATTTCAGGAATTTTCATCGTCATATACACACCTAAGCTGTAGAAAAGAATTATAAAATTAATGAAAAGTAAGGGCGATTGCCCATAATGTATTTTAATCATAATATGCCTTCTTAAATAATAAAATAAATCATTTGTTAGATTTAAAAGATTTTAAGTACAAATTTTATCTTGCATTTTGCTAAATTTAGCTTCACCAATACCTTTGACATTTTTGATATCTTCGATAGAAGAAAAATTACCATGTTCTTGGCGATAATCGATGATTTTTTGAGCAGTTGCAGGGCCAATTCCAGGTAAAGTATCTAAATCTTCTTTTGTTGCAGTATTTATATTGATTAAATTAGAAGATGAATTATTATTAGGACTGTTGGAATTAGTATCATTTACCTGTTCATTAGAATTGTTGACAGGTGTTTTACTGCTCACTTGAATTTGCATACCATCAGTTAATTTTTGAGCTAAATTGATTTTGGTTTTATCTGCAAGTGGTGTAAAATCGCCACAGGCTTTAATTGCATCAGCAATGCGACTATCACTAGGTAATTCAACTAAACCAGGAGAATTGACTTCGCCAGAGACATAAACAGTGATTGTAGTATCTTCTTGTTTATCTTGAGTCTGTGTTTGCGTATTATCGGTGATAATAGGAGTAGTATCTTCTTGTGTGTAAAGATAATAAAAAGTTGAAACACTAGCAAATAGAGCTATACAAAATAAAATAAGTAGCGATTTTTTATACATAGGCATATAAATCATTCTTTCTAATTATAAAAACAAAAAGGAAATATTAATTTTTTAAATCTTGGCATTTAGCGATTAAATCAAGTACAGCGAAATCTTTATGTTTAATATCTTTTAACACTACTAAAGCATTTGGATATTCGCCATTTTGACAGAGCAGATAGCCAAGATTTTTTAAGATGAAGTCATTTTCATCATCTAAAAGTAGAGCTTGGCGCAATAAAAAAATAGCTGATTGAAGATTATTATGTGTGCGGAAAATATCAGCTAGATAATTAAATAGCCAAATTTTTTTCTTATAAGATAAAACTTGAGACATGATGCATTGACTCACTTGCTCGCAAGGTGTGGCTAAAATAGTAGAAATATTTTCTTTATTGGCTATTTGCATATCCCAAATTTGATTGATTGTATTTTGTAGAGCTGGATTTATATTGGTATTAGTATCAGGCATGATGACTCCTTTTGCACTATTGATAACAGTGGATTGATGAACAGTTAAATTGTGATTAACAGGATTTTTTTGCTTTTGTGTCTTTAAAGACTGTCTACGTTGTTTTTGATAAGTATTTAGATTAGGACAACGGCGCATTAATTTATCAGCTTTAAATATTTTTTTGAGTTTTTCAATAATCATATCTAAAAGTTGATAATCTTTTTCATTTTTTAAAGTGATTTTATTGGATAATAGATGATTTAATGTAGTTAAAGCTTCTTCTTTTTTCCCATGAACTAATAAAAGTTGGATTTCTAAAAGTAGACTACGGCAATCTTGTGGAGATTGAGCTTTTAACTTTTGTGTCCAATTGAAAGCGCGTTCATAATCATGTAAACATAAATAGGTATCAGCTAATTCGTAGATGATATCACTATCTACGATATTTTTTTCAAATAATAATTGAATGCAAGATAGAGCTTCTTCATAGAGTTTTTGTTGTTTGAATTGATGGATTTCTATAAGAAAATCATCTTTAGTCATTTCATTTGAAGATGGCTTATTATCGGTAGTGATATTTTGAGTTGATATTTCCTCTGTAGTTGTATCTTCTGAGGAAGATGGATAGAGATTTTTAAATACGCAGTAAGAAGTATCAGAAGTGTTTGGTTGATTAAAAGAGGTTTGTTGAAACCATTTTGGACGTTTTTTCAAAAAAATACCTCCTTTGAAGGCTTTGTAGGTAAATTGATATTGGCTTGACTAGCTAATACTAGCCCGCTTACAGTTTTAGCGCCATGATTTTTTAAAACCATAGCACAATTTTTTAGCGTACTGCCTGTGGTGAATATATCATCAATCAATAGACATTTGCGATTTTGCACATCAACATAATCTTTTAAGGTAAAAGCATTGGCTAAATTTTCTTGACGTTCATGGCGTAGTAATTGATATTGTGATTTAGTTTGTTTTGTACGCTCAAGAATATCGCAATAATGAAAATGATGTTTATCAATCCATGGTTTAAAAATTTTTTCAACTTGATTAAAACCACGTTTTTTTAATTTATTTTTGTGTAGGGGTACTGGGATTATCATATCGTAAGTGGAAAAATCCCAGTCTTCATCTAAATATGAAAATAATGGTTTTAAATAAGCTAAAGTGGCAAATTTATTTTGATATTTTAATTCGTGAATTAAATTCTTAAGTCCTTTATCGTATTTACCTATAGCTATAATAGGTGAAATATATTGCCGAATATCTTCATCATAAGCTAGATTTTCATTGCGGATAATTTCTTCTAAACAAGAAGGACACCACATACCTTTTTGTTCTACATAAGCGTTACAAGAAGGGCAATGGCTAGGAAATAGAAATTGCATAATAGCTTGATAGATATTATTTAACATGATAAAGAACTCTTTTCTAAAATAAAATAGCTTAAATTAATTTATGGGCTAAACGTTCAGCAAGCAGTGTATATCTTTTTTGTGTTCGATTACTTTGAATAGCAGTCATCAATGCTTTTTTTGAGCCAATGATGATGACTTTTTGTTTGGCTCTGGTGATAGCTGTATAGAGTAAATTTCGTTGGAGCATGATATAGTGGCTAGTTGATAAAGGTATGATGACTACTTTATATTCACTGCCTTGACTTTTATGCACACTTGAGGCATAAGCTAGAGTTAATTCGTTTAGTTCATTTTTTTCATAGGTAACAATATGGTCAAAATAATCTACAGTTAATTTTTTGTTGTTGACATCTTGAATAAAACCAATATCGCCATTAAATACATTTTTTTGGTAGTTATTGCGGATATGCATGACTTTATCGCCAACGCGAAATGTTTGTGAAGAATATTTTAATTCATCTTGATTTTTTTTAGGATTTAATTGTTCTTGAAGCATTAGATTTAAATTTTCTACGCCACATAAAAAGCGGTGCATAGGAGATAAAATTTGTACGTCTTTGAGAACATCAAAACCTTCATGAGGTAAATCTTTAGTACATAAATCAAGGATTTTTTGTGTAATGGAAGTATCGTCATTTAATTCATAAAAGACAAAATCGCTGTATTGTTTGCGAAGGTCAGGTAATCTACCAGCGTTTATGATATGTGCATTTTGGATAATCATGCTTGTTTGAGCTTGGCGGAAAATCTCATCTAAGCGAATAGCAGGGACTTTTTGCGAACGGATGATATCTTTAAGTACAGAGCCAGGGCCTACGGCAGGGAGTTGGTCTGTATCACCGACTAAGATGATGCGACAACCATCTGGTACAGCATTTAAAAAATGGTGCATGAGGACTATATCTACCATAGAAACTTCATCTAAGATAATGACATCAGCATCTAATTGGTCATCGATATCTTTGCTAAAGCCTAATTGTAAATTATCATCTTGAGCTAAATTATTTGCTTCTAACAAGCGATGGATAGTTAAAGCTTTTTGCCCTGTTGTTTCGCTTAAGCGTTTTGCAGCTCGTCCAGTTGGTGCTGCTAGGCGAATTTTTAATCCTTGGGCTTTTAAAATGGATAAGATGCCTTTGATTACAGTCGTTTTACCAGTACCAGGGCCACCAGTGAGTACTAAAACTCCGTGATGAAGACAAGCTTTGATGGCTTCTTTTTGTTTTTGTGCAAGTTGGATTTGATTGTCTTTTTCCCATACTTTGATAAATAAAGAAAGATTATCTTCCGATAAAGGCTCAGTTGCTTGTTGTAATTGAAGTAGACGCGTAGCAACTTTTTTTTCGGCATAATAAAGATATGGCGGATAAATTAAAGTTTCACCACCAACTACTTCAGTATTTAAAGAGCCAATATCAATGCGTTCTTTTAAAATAGTGAAGATGATTTGATTATTTACTTGCAATATTTTTGCTGTTTTATCGACAAGAGCCATTTCAGGGATACAGCAATGACCATTGTTGCAAAGTTGCATTAAAGCATAGTCTATGCCTGAGATTATGCGTCGTTTATCCTCTCTTTGTATGCCAAGATTAAAAGCCAGTTTATCAGCTGTTAAAAAACCTATGCCTTCTATATCTTGAAATAAGCGATAGATATCTTTTTCCATGATATCTATTGCAAAAGAACCGTATTTAGCAAAGATTTTACCTGCATAAGTATTGGATATACCATGATTTTCTAGCCAAACCATGATTTCAGTGAGTTCGCTTTGTTCAAGATAAGATGTAGAAATTTTTTCTGCTGTTTTTTTGCCAATACCAGGAACTTTTAATAATTCATTTGGTGATTTAGCAATTATTTCTAAAGTCTTTTCGCCAAATTCAGCGACTATTTTCTTTGCCATGGCAGGGCCAATGCCGTTGATTGCCCCAGAAGCTAAGAATTTTTCAATGCCGGATATTTCTGTAGGAGCAACAGTTTTGTAAGTCATAGCTTTAAACTGTTGCCCAAATTTAGGGTGCTTTACCCATTCCCCTTCGATTTCCAATAGTTGCCCAATTAGCGGAGCCATGCCATTTAGGGTAACTGTTATCTGTGTAGAAAGTTTTTCTGGTGATAATTTTAAAACAGTGAAGCGATTATCTTGACTGGCAAAAATAATCGTGTCTACTGTTCCACATATTTTTTCCATAAGTAAAGCCTTTCTATTATTTATGATAAATTTATTATTTTATGCTTTATTTGCTAATTCTTCAGTTAATTTATCCCATTCGATATATTTTTCTTCTAGTTCTTGTTCTTTTTGAGCGTAAGCTGTAGCTATTTCATGACTTTTATTGGGATCTGCTTGCAATGCTGGGTTATTCATTTGATATTCTAAACCTTTTAATTCAGCTTCAAACATAGCGATAGTAGCTTCGCAACGCTGTATCATCATGGTTAATTTTTCACTGCTCATAGCAGAAGCTACATGTGCATTTTTAGGTTTTGCTTTTTCTTGTTTTGTCTTAGGCGTAGTTTTATTTTCAACAGTAGCTTTTTTATTTGAAGTTTCTTGAGTAGACTCAAGTTCTTTTTGCATTTCTAATTTTTTTTCACGATAATAGCTATAATTTCCATTATACTCTGTTAAATGTCCGTTTTCTAATTCACAAGTGAAGTTAGTAACTTTATCTAAGAAATAACGGTCATGGGAAACGACGATAAATGTACCAGGGAAAGCCATCATCGCTTCTTCAATAGCTTCTTTAGCAGGAATATCCAAATGGTTTGTAGGTTCGTCCATTACGAGGAAATTTGCACCAGTTAACATCAATTTCAATAAAGCCAAGCGAGATTTTTCTCCACCGGATAAATCGCCGATTAATTTATAAATATCATCACCTTTGAATAAGAAAGCACCTAGACAGTGGCGAGCCTGTTCATCATTTAAACCAAATGAAGATAAGATTTCATCAAAAACAGTATTGCTAGGGCAAAGACCTTCATGTTGCTGGGAATAATAGCCGATTTTTACACGACTGCCGATTTTAATATTTCCTGTAGGAGATTGTAATTCGCCTAAAAGTAGTCTCAATAAAGTTGTTTTACCAGCACCATTAGGGCCTACGATAGCTACACCATCACCTTTGCGAATTAATAAAGATAGATGTTCAAAGATTTTATGATCGCCAAAGCTAACAGATACATCATCAAGTTCAGCTACACGTTGAGCACATTCTTCTGGTTTATGGAACATAAAATAATTAAAACCTGATTTTTGTGGCGGTAAGATAATGCGTTCTAAACGCTGTAATTGTTTTTCACGACCTCTAGCTTGTTTTGCTTTGACACCTGCTTTATAGCGACGAATATATTCTTCTGTTTCGCGAATATGTTCTTGCTGTTTAGTATAGGCAGATTCTAAAGCAGCTCGTCTTTGAGCTTTTACTTTCATGGCAGTGGAATAGTTACCATCATATAAAACAGTTGTTTTATTTTCTAAATCTAAAATCTTAGTGGCAACTTTGTCTAAGAAAAAACGGTCATGAGAAATTAAAAGTACGCCACCTTTATAATTGCTCAAAAAGCCTTCAAGCCATTCAATCATTTCAATATCTAGATGGTTTGTTGGTTCATCTAAAAAGAGAAAATCTGGCTCACGAAGTAATGCTTTAGCTAAACAAATGCGAGTGCGTTGACCACCTGAAAATAATGTTGGGTTTTTAGGAAAGTCTTCTTCACTAAAGCCAAGACCAAAAGCAACGCGACGAAGACGGCTTTCATAATCGTATCCGCCTAATTGTTCAAATTTATCAGAAATACGACTATATTCCTTCATTAAATCTTCAAGTTTATCATTATCATCTAAGTTTTCAATTTGTTTTTCCAATGTAGTTTTTTTCTGTCCAAGAGCAATGATATCAGCAAAAGCAGATAGGAGTTCGTCATATAAATTATCATGAGTGAAATCTGATTGCTGTTGCATATAGCCGATAGTATCTACACTATCAATACTGATGCGTCCAGTATCATATTCTTCAATACCTAAAAGACATTTCATTAAAGT
>ULSJ01010925.1_pt1 | contig 20890 bp, 16 predicted proteins | sample 1956291 | NCBI WGS metagenome assembly ULSJ01 (sample SAMEA4835705, study PRJEB28245) | human gut metagenome | biome: gut microbiome; material: fecal sample | place: Denmark | collected 2008 | reverse complement strand
TATGCTTGATTGAAAATCCCTCAGATTTTTACGTTGACCCCAGACACACCCTAACATATCCAGACTACCCCACAAACAAAAAAGCCTAACAACCAGCTTTGCTAATTATTAGGCTTAAAGTTGTCCAGGAAGGACTCGAACCCTCACAGGCGGAACCAGAATCCGAAGTGCTACCATTACACCACTGGACAATTGCTTTTTGAACACTGCAAAGGTAGTGCATGTTTTTTAATTGTGCAACTGTTTGCGCTATTTTTTAATAAAAAACTCCACTTTTTTTCGTTATATTTCGATTAGCCTCTAATTATCAAACGATTGCAAAAACGTGGAATTTTTCCATGCCAACATCTTGAGCTATATACAATTCTTACGATTATAGTAATTTCCCTATTAATGCCAAAACGCCCACTTCTATATACCGATTTATCCCGAAAAAATCCGATCCACTGCGAACAAAATCCCTTAGTCAGGCATTATAATTACAAACGAGCAAACCTGAACGAGTATATGATTAACAAAGATGTCATACAATTTCTATATAAAAAGGCCAAGCATCCTACAAAAGAATTCAACAAGGAGTTTCTTGACGCTGTAAGTGAGAAATGCGGAAAGTTTCATCATGTCAAATTCACCGATGAATATATGATCATTGATGACCTTGACACACAAAATCCATTCCGCAACATCCGACTTTCATGTATCAGAAGAATTGAAGAAATTGGCGAATATGTCGCGGTTGTGCTTAATTCATGTATAATCCTATTTAATAACCATACAGGGAAAATAAGCATCAACCTCCGCAATTCCATTGGGAACAAGTCTTGTACAACGAACCCATTCAAAAGACTTTTTTCACTATTCCAAAAATCATGACAAGACAAAAAGAAAGCACCCCGAAAATTTTTTCAAGGTGCTTTCTTTTATATATAGCCTTAACTGTCGTTATTTCACTTGAGAGCCAGGAACCACCGGACCCGTCGGACCGACAACTACCAATTTCCCGTCGGGATTTTCAGCAGAAAGAATCATACCTTCCGACATAATTCCCTTTAATTTTCTCGGCTCAAAATTAGCGACGAAACAAACCTGCTTGCCGACCAAATCCTCCGGTTTATAATACTTAGCTATACCCGAAACAATTGTACGGCCTCCCATTCCATCGTCAATCTTAAATTGCAGCAATTTATCGGCTTTCGGCACTTTCGTACATTCCAGAACAGTTCCGACACGGATATCCATCTTCAAGAAATCCTCAAAAGCGACATTTTCAGCCACAGGAGCCGGCTTGAAATTCTTCAATTCATTTGCCTTTTTCGTATCGTGCAACTTCTTTACCTGCGCTTCAATTACATCGTCGTCGATTTTTTCGAACAACAATTCAGGTTTCTTGATAACAGTACCGGAAGCAATAATGTCGACAGCGCCCAAACGATTCCAGTCGCATTTTTCCATGCAAAGCATATCGCGCAACTTAGCGGACATAAACGGCAAGAACGGTTCGAAAGCGATTGCCAGATTGGCTGTAATCTGCAAGGCAACGTACATAATTGTATTGACACGTTCCATGTCGGTCTTAGCCAACTTCCAAGGCTCCGTATCTGCCAAATATTTGTTACCGATACGAGCCAAGTTCATAGCCTCCTTCAACGCATCACGGAAACGGAATGTTTCAAGATATTGTTCCAGACTATGCTTCACGTCGGCAAACTCCTTCATTGTTTCCTTGTCATAGTCGGTCAATTCACCCATCGCCGGAACAACACCTTGATAATACTTATGAGTAAGCACCATCGTACGGTTTACGAAATTACCGAGAATAGCCACCAATTCATTATTGTTGCGAGCTTGGAAATCTTTCCATGTGAAGTCATTGTCCTTAGTTTCCGGCGCATTTGCCGTAAGAACATAACGCAACACATCCTGCTTGCCTTCAAAGTCACGCAGATATTCGTGCAACCATACCGCCCAATTGCGGGAAGTGGAAATCTTGTCGCCCTCCAGATTCAGGAATTCGTTGGCAGGAACATTTTCAGGCAACTGATAAGAACCTTCAGCCATCAGCATTGCCGGGAAAATGATGCAATGGAACACAATATTGTCCTTACCGATAAAGTTGATGATACGCGTATCGTCGCGTTTCCAATAATCTTCCCAAGTATCCGGAAGCAATTCCTTTGTATTTGAAATGTATCCGATAGGAGCGTCAAACCATACATAAAGCACTTTGCCCTCTGCGCCTTCCACAGGAACAGGTACACCCCAATCCAAATCGCGGCTTACGGCACGAGGCTGCAACCCCATATCGAGCCATGACTTGCACTGCCCGTAAACATTCGGTTTCCATTCCTTATGATCTTCGAGAATCCATTTACGCAATTTCGGTTCCCACTTGTCGAGCGGAAGATACCAGTGCTTTGTCTCCTTCAGCACCGGACGGTTGCCTGTAATAGCCGATTTCGGATCAATCAAGTCCGTGGCATTCAACGACGAGCCACAAGCTTCGCACTGGTCACCATAAGCGTGTTCATTCTTACAATGAGGGCAAGTACCAACGATATAGCGGTCAGCAAGGAATTGGTTAGCCTCTTCATCATAGTATTGCATCGAAGTTTTTTCAATAAACTCTCCCTTGTCATACAACTTACGGAAAAAGTCGCTTGCCATCTTCTCATGGATTTTCGATGTAGTGCGCGAATAGATATCAAATGAAATACCAAATTCTTCAAATGAATCCTTGATAATCTTATGATAACGGTCGACGATATCCTGCGGAGTCACACCTTCAGCCTTAGCCTTGATAGTAATGGGCACTCCATGTTCATCCGACCCACCAATCATAATCACATCCTCACCCTTTAGCCGCAGATAGCGCGTGTAGATATCGGCAGGCACATAAACACCTGCAAGGTGTCCGATGTGGACAGGTCCGTTAGCATACGGCAACGCCGTAGTCACGAGTGTACGTTTAAACTTTTTCTCCATATTCTAATGTAATTCTTTTCCTGTAAAACGGCTTTGCGGCAGCCCGCTAAAGCCACCGCAAAGTTAATATAATTTGAAGCGAAACCCAAATCAGCATGAGGATATTGCATGCAGAAGACAAAAAACGCATTCTACAGCATCCTCAACACTTCCCTTGAATCCTCTCTCCTACAACATAAATTTGACTTGTTGTACACTTCCCTTTTCAGAAACAACAGTCACAACATACATGCCAGATGTGAGATTATCCAACGAAACCGAACAATTCGTAACGCCATCAAATCTACTTGAGCAACACAACTGCCCCAACATGTTGTAAACTGCAACATATTTTATTCCCGTTCCACTTGAAATCTGTAAAGTACTGCCCTCTACATTCACATCAGCACTTAACAACTCACAAAAGCCGACATTGGCATCACCGCCAACAACCGCAGGAGCGCTTTCGTAATACCCGGTATCAAACGCCGTTACAGCAATTGTATATTCTTTATCAGTAGGAACTTCAAATTCAAAAGTATTTCCAAGCACAACATATCCTACATTGTTTTTAGGGTCACTGATGTCTACCGTTTTCCCCTCCTGTGCATATACACTATAATATCTTATCTCCGTACCCAAATTGTCAAGTTCCGGAGAATCCCATGAAATAGAGTATACATTTCCTTCCTTTTTATCAACAGTCAAATTTTTCGGTGCATTCGGCGTTGTCACCCCGTTATACTCCATTGTCGGAATATGGGCGGGATATTTAAAATAGTCGTCTTTCAAAGCCGCATAAAGTTTCTCTATTTCTCCATTGGCTGACCCTGTACCTACAATGTGGTCGGTTCGGAAAAAACTAACCCCTTGAGTACCTTTTTGCCGAGCCTTTTCAATCTGGTCTGTAATCACTGTGTATTTCCATTTATTGCTGTCTGCCATCTTATACGCAGCAAGTCCAATAACAAGCTGGCGGGAATTTGCATTTTGAATCCATACATCCATATTTTCCGAAAAGCCGGCAGATTCCGTCCAATACATCTGCGGAATCAACAAATCGTGTTTTTCTTTCTGCATCCAGTCACAAGCATCTTGAAATACATCTCCATAAGCCTCCAAATTTCCACGATTTCCCACATTTTTATACGTTCCAATCGGTGCGGCACCCAACTTCATCGTCGGCTTATGCCCTTTTATCATATCATAAAGTTCATAAACAAACTGATTGATATTATTTCTACGCCAGTCATCTTTCGCCAGTCCATCAGGATTGTATTTGGCAAACGATTCATCATCCGGAAATGAAGATTCAGGATATCGACAATAATCCAAATTAATACCATCAAAATTGGTGGTTGTCACTAATTCTTCATATAAATCCAACAAATACTCACGAACTTCAGGCAAAGCAGGATCCAAATAATAAGAGTTATCACCTGCCAATACACACCATTCCGGATTTGTATTAATCACATGCCGGTGATTTGAATTTGATGATTCATAACCATCTGCATTCGTTTTTGACCCTATACGATACGGAACTACCCCGGCATGAACCTCCAATCCTCTTTTATGGCATTCCTCCACCACAAAATCACAAATATTATAATCTGGAGCTACACCGTATTTCCCGGTTATCACCTTTGACCAAGGCTGAATTTCCGATTCCCAAAGCACATCTCCAAGACACTGAACCTGGAAAATTACAGTATTAAAATGAGCTGCCTGCAATTTATCCAACATTTCGATCATCAAATCTTGTGCAGCACTACCCGAATATTTAGCCTGAGGCCAATCCAGACCGTAATTTGTTGCTAACCATACAGCCCGAACTTCTCTCTTAGGCTGCGCGACCAAAAATTGCACACCAACACACAAGAATAGTAAGGTAAATAATGTTTTTCTCATAATATTACATAATTAAAAATCCCAAAAATCACAAATAAAAAAATCACTTCCTTTCAACCCTGTCAATTGATTGACAGCTACAAATATAATTAATTGATTTATCAAAAACAAGTCAGGGGCAATTTTTAAAATCGCCCCTGACTATGACATAATATTTTACACAAATACGCTATACAAACAGCGTTCCCACCTGATATACAATAAATGCAAGCAACCAGGCGACAAACGTATTATAGCACAATGTAAATGCACCATATTTCCAGCTTTCTGTTTCTTTAACGACAGCTGTCACCGTTGCAATACACGGTACATAGAGCAGCACAAATATCAAGAAACAAGCACTTACCAACGGAGTGAAATCCGGTCTGCCGGTTTTAGGGTTCGGCTGTTGGATTCTCTCAGAAAGAGCCGTATCTTCAGAATCTGCATCGCCATTGTACAACACACCGAGCGTAGAAACGACCGTTTCCTTCGCAACCGTACCCGACAACAGCGAAACAGTCATTTTCCAATTGAAACCAAGCGGTTCAAAAATCGGAGATATGAATTTACCGATATGGCCGAGATATGAATTTTCAGTAGCCGAAACCGTTGCCGCATCGACATTCTCGATATGTTCCTGAAGCAGTTCTGTCTGCGTTTGGGCAATTTGCTCCTTCGATGGGCGCGGGAAATAGCTCAATGCCCAAATTATCAGACTGGCTACCAGAATTACGCCTCCCATTTTGTGCAAATATTGTTTGCCTTTCGCCCACATGTGACGCATGGTTGCCTTCATGGTAGGTATGCGGTAAGGCGGCAATTCCATTACAAACGGAGTTTCATCCTTCTTAAAATAGAATTTTCTCATCAGTTTTGCCGTCACAACCGCCACGACTATACCCAATGTGTAAAGTCCCAACAATGCAAGACTCGCATGTTCCGGGAAAAATGCACCGACCAGCAACAAGTATATCGGTAAACGTGCACCACATGACATGAACGGAGTTATAAGAATGGTTATCAACCGGCTCGACTTACTTTCGATTGTACGCGTTGCAATAATCGCCGGGACATTACAACCGAAACCCATCACCATCGGAATAAATGATTTTCCGTGAAGGCCAATCTTGTGCATCACCTTATCCATAATGAAAGCCGCCCTTGCCATATAGCCGGAATCCTCCATAAACGAAATAAAGGCATAAAGAATCAAGATATTCGGAAGGAATACTATCACACCTCCCACACCACCGATGATTCCATCGACAATCATATCCTTTATCGGTCCGGCAGGCATGTAGGTGCTGACCATATCGCCAATCCATCTCACAATCGAATCAATCCAGTCCATTGGATACTGACCGATTTCAAAAGTGGCCCAAAACATCAGCCACATGATAAAGAAGAAAATCGGGAATCCGAACAAACGGCTTGTCACAATTGAATCAATCACAGACGTCGACTTGGCTTCTTCCTTCTCGGTTGTCGACATGGTTTCACGCAACGCTCCGGAAACGAATCCGTATTTGGAACTTGCAATCGTTGCGGCAATATCTTCTTTATGAATTTCCTCTATCCGACTTACCAAACGGTCGCGCAACGCCTGCAAACGGTCAAAGTCGGGAAAGACTTTCAGCATTGACACCACTTCCTTGTCGTTTTCAAGAAACTTGATGGACAGATAACGTGCCGAAAACTGCTGATACAAATTAGTTTCTTTCTTCAGTTCGGTCTGAATTTCCTTTACGGCTTCTTCAATGTCTTTGGAAAAGCCAATATGTACGTGGCGCACCACTTCATTTCTTCCCTCATAAACTTCGATAATGGTGTCAAACAGCTCGTTGATACCGCGTCCCGTCTTGGAAACGGTAGGCACCATCGGCACACCAATCATCCGCGCCAGACTTTCGTAATCAAATTCCACCTTACTCTTCTCGAGTTCATCATACATATTGAGAGCGATGACCATACTCCGGTCCATATCTATCAATTCAGTAGTCAGATAAAGGTTGCGTTCGAGGTTGGAAGCATCCACCACATTTATCACCACATCCGGCACTTCGTCACGCAAATAGCGGCGCACATACAGTTCTTCAGGAGAATAGGCCGAAAGCGAATACGTACCCGGCAGGTCAACAATATTAAACTGATAACCTTTATAATCCATTTTGCCGGTTTTCGCATCAACCGTCACACCGCTATAGTTTCCGACATGCTCCTTCGCACCGGAAGCCCAATTGAACATGGAAGTCTTGCCACAATTAGGATTTCCTATCAGTGCGACGTTGATAGTGCGGCGTTCACGGTCGAATGTATTGATAAAAGAACCGTCGTCCTCCCGAATGAAAGCCACATCCTCCGTAACGAAATCAGGAGCGGCATCTTCACGAACCACCTCTATCAAATCGGCTTCAGCACGACGAAGTGATATTTCATAATCCAGAATCTTATATTTTATCGGGTCGTGGAGAGGTGCATTCAATTCCACAAGAATTTTTTTACCCTTCACAAACCCCATCTCCATCACACGCTTTCGAAACGAACCGTGTCCGAGAATCTTCACAATAACACCGGTTTCTCCGGTTTTCAAATCTGACAATCTCATAAATATCCGTTTTTCTGGTGCAAAGATGGGGATATATGCTTTTTTATGAAAATTTTTTGGACACTTTATTTATAATCAGTCCAAATAATAACATATTTTAATATATCTGTTCCCGAATGACTTTTCCGGATGAAGTTTCCCGGAAAACGGGAAAACATACGATATCTTTGGGAACTGAAAATGTGGGAAGTACAGATTTTAGCGTTTGAAGCAATGAACTCTTTTCACTCTCACACAAAGGTTTGCTTTCGAGCACTAGCACCACTTCACTCCCCCACTTTTCGGACGGCCGCGCGGCGATATAATAACGGCAATGTATCTTGGAAGCAATCTGTTTTTCTATGTCTTCCGGAAAGACTTTAATGCCACCGGTATTAATCACATTGTCGTACCGGCCAATCCAACGAAATTCCTGTTCCGACAACAGTTCAACCACGTCATTTGTCGTCAGCGAGGGAAAAGAGAATTGCGGCGTATGAACCACCAGACAGCCCCTATCGTCCACCGAAAATGTAACCGGAGGCAATGCCCTGTAAGGCCGGACATCGGCACTCAGACGTGAAAGCGCCACATGGGAGCAGGTTTCCGTCATGCCGTACGTAGAATATGCCTCAACATCAAAACGGGCAAGGTCACAGCGCAGAAGGTCGGAAACGGCACCACCCCCGACTATCAAATTCTTCACAAAACGGAAACGCGCCGGATGACCGACCAAAGCCTGTGCCTGTGAAGGGACAACGGCCACCAAATCAAAAGGCTCTCCCGCATATGCAGCCAACGGATTGTTAGAAGGCTTTTCTTCTACAATTTCTCCCCCGGCTTCCACCGCACGGACTATCATCATTTTGCCGGCGATATAATCCGGCGAAAGACATAAGAAAAAACGGCTACCTACGCCTAGGTTAAAAAAACGGTTAGTCAGCCGTGCCGACTGCACCATATCCGCTTTCAGCAATTTAATTTCCTTAGGCTTGCCAGTTGAACCCGACGTATGTCCAATCACATAATCGCACGAAGAGTCAAGCCAAGCCTCTACAAATGCCGACAATGCCGGGGATGCCACTGCTCTGACTTCCCCGACATTGCAACAGGTCTTACCATTTATCTTTATCGGTTTCATTCCACAGTTTTCCAATCTAAATCGGGAATATTCCACGACTTTTGCGGATCAAAGCGCAACACTTCACCCACCTGAACCAACGGTGAGTCAAAATTATTGACAAACAAAGCCCCCGTGCCCAGTCCCTGCGGCATCGCAGCTCCCATCTGTGCCGTCCATTGCGCAATGGCATTCAGTCCGACATTCGACTCCAAGGCAGAAGTTATCCATCCGCCTACACCGCGGAAAGAAGCCTGACGCATCCATTCCGCAGAGCCGGAAAAGCCGCCAACCAGCGACGGTTTCAAAATAATATATTTAGGCTTCAATGCTTCCAGCATTTCGCCCATTTTTTGCGGTTCAACAATGCCTATCAATTCCTCATCGAGGGCAATATCAATCGGAGATTCACCGCACACGCGGCGCATCAGCTCCCACTGTCCGGCTTTCACCGGCTGTTCGATGGAATGAATGCCATAGCGTGCGAAACCCTCGAGACGGTTCATCACATTGTCGGCCGTAAAACCGCCGTTGGCATCCAAACGAATCGTCAGCACCTCCGGCGGAAACACCTTCCGGATATGCTTCACCAGTTCCAGTTCACTTTCATAATCGATAGCGCCAACTTTCAGCTTGATGGTAGTGAATCCTGCCTTGATTTTATCGTCGATGCGTTTCAGCATTTCCTCCTTCGTTCCCATCCATACCAGTCCGTTGATAGGAATTTCGGCATTTCCTTCTGTAAAATCAGAAGGAAACGGTATGCGGCGACAACCGTTTGAAAAGTCATAAATGGCTGTTTCCAATCCAAACTTAATGGAAGGAAATTGCGACAAGTCCGACATCTCGTCGCGGCCGATATTGGCACACACTTCACGAAGACATTCCTCATAGTTCGGCACATCGTCCATCGACAATCCACGGAACACGGCACATTCGCCCAATCCGTAATGTCCGGGAAACTCTTCATCCTCCAGTTTCAGAAAATAGGTTTCCTTTTCAAGCAGCGTTCCGCGCGAAGTACCAGCCGGCTGCTTGAATTTCAGTACATACCTGCAATATGACGCCTTCATATTCTAACCTGGGAATTTCGGGAATTGCTGGAAATTAGGCTCACGTTTTTCCAAGAAAGCATTCTTGCCTTCCTGCGCCTCTTCCATCAGATAATACATCAGCGTTGCATCACCGGCAAATTCCATCAAACCCCGCTGACCGTCGAGTTCGGCATTCAAGGCACGTTTAATCATGCGGATAGCCATCGGGCTGCGTTTGAGAATCGTTTCACACCATTCCACGGTTTCATCCTCCAGGCGTTCGAACGGCACAACCTTATTGACCATTCCCATTTCTTCCGCTTCCTTCGCTGTGTACTGACGGCAAAGGAACCAAATTTCACGCGCCTTTTTCTGCCCTACGCAACGTGCAAGATAAGAAGAGCCGAAGCCTGCGTCGAAACTGCCCACTTTCGGACCCGTCTGGCCGAAACGTGCGTTTTCGCTGGCAATTGTCAAGTCGCATACCACATGCAGCACATGACCGCCACCGATGGCATAGCCGTTGACCATGGCAATTACCGGCTTCGGAATCGAACGGATAGCCTTGTGCAAATCCAACACGTTCAAACGCGGCACACCGTTCTCATCAATATATCCGCCAATGCCCTTCACTTTTTGGTCGCCACCCGAACAGAATGCCTTGTCGCCTATACCAGTAAGAATGATTACGCCAATATCGGCACGCTCGCGGCAAATAGCCATTGCATCCAGCATTTCCTTGTTTGTCTGCGGACGGAAGGCATTATAGACTTCCGGACGGTTGATGGTAATTTTGGCAATGCCTCCATACTGTTCAAAAAGGATATCCGTATATTCCTTAATGGGAGTCCAAACTCTGTTGCTCATAGTTATATCGTTTTATTGTTTTTGATTTTTCCTGCTAAAATAGTTTCTCAACACCGACGCACTGACACTGTTATCCGTCTTTATTGCCAAGATGGCTGCCTGTTCATCCTCTCTGAAAAAGTCGGCAAGTGCCGTTTCCAACGATGCCTCACAGTCAGCCTCAAAGTAGGCGAAACCGAAAGCTGCCGCATAGCGGTCGACAGGAATGTCGCGGTGTACCTCAAAATACCGGTCAAGTTCCGGCAACGACGATGTACTTTTGATAAAACGGAAAATACCTCCACCGCCGTTACACATCACGATAATCTTGAACCGCGGTGCGTTATATTGCGAAGCCAGTCCCGACAAATCGTAAGAGAAACTCATGTCGCCGGTAATCAGCAATGTCGTTCCTTCATAGGCAAGCGATGCGCCCAAAGCCGTTGACGTCGAACCGTCGATGCCCGACACCCCGCGGTTACAGTTGTTTCGCTGGGTCAACACGTCGCCGAACAGTTGTGCATAGCGTATCGTCGTGCCGTTTGACAGCTGTACGTGCCAATCCGAAGGAATTTTTGGCAAAATTACAGAAAAAGCTTTCAAGTCGCTCCATCCGATAGAAGAAAGATAAGCATTATGCCGTTCTATCCCCGCTTTTTCAAGTTTTTTCCACGCCTGGGCAAAACCATTATCGCATACAGACTCAGCCCGACAGTAAGCATCTGCAAACTGACGGAAAAAAGCTCCGGGTTCCGTAATAATGCGCGTAGTGAGTGTTTTCATGCAGTCAACCGTTGTGTCGGTCATACCCACATACCATTGCCGTGCGGCCTTGTTAGTCCGCAAAAAAGCCTTCACAATGCGCGAAATAATGGCACCGCCCATCACAATCAACAAATCGGGCACATACTCTGCCCCACCCCCTTTGGGCATGGCAAGCAACGTGCGATCGATAGCACGGATCATGCCTTTCCCTGAAATATTGGAGATTGTTTCGCACAGCACCGCCACATTCGGCAGCGAAGACAAGCGTTGCAAAGCCTCGGACAAATCCCGGTTCGGAGTGTGGAAGCCGGCAATTACCAGAATTTTCTTGCCATTGGCTTCTTCAACCAAAGAATTGACATCGGCTGCTGCCAGTTCCTTCGAAGGCGTCAGCATACTGATTTTCCGCGACGGTCCTGAATAGGCAGCCATGTTTGTCAGCGGCTCGTCGAGCTGCACATTGATATGCACCGGAGAGCGACGTCCCGACAGTGCCTCCATCATTGCGTCGTTCACGACACGGTTCACATACCAGCGTGCGGTATCGTCGTCGCAGCGTGCCGGCAAATCATAGCTTTTCTTCACGAACTGCGCCAATGCCTCAAACTGACGGATAGTCTGGCTGTCATCCTGGTCAATCCATTCCTTCGGCCGGTCGGCAGAAACTACAATCAAAGGCAACTGCTGATAGTAGGCTTCAGCGACAGCAGGAGCATAATTCAACAACGCCGTACCCGACGTACAAACTATCGCCACCGGTTCTCCGGTTTGTTGTGCAATGCCCAATGCCGAGAAAGCGGCACTCCGCTCGTCGACAATGACAAATTTCTCTATATCATCCCTCCGGGCAATGGCTACCAACAACGGAGCATTACGCGAGCCAGGCGACAGCACCACCCGTTTCACTCCATGTGCAGCAAGCACATCCACTAAAATCGTACACGCTTCTTTATCAGTTGTTTCCATTTTCTTTTGTTTTTTTCAGTTTCTCCAAACGGATGCGACGTGTCCAACCCCGTAACCACGAAGGAATAACCAGCACCCCGATCATCAAATATATATAATAACTGACAAAACGCCAACACAAAGCCATAATTACAGCTAAAGAAGTGTTGGCTATCATGTCACCGTAATATTTCGTGAAAATCCATTCACTTAGACCGCTACCTCCGGGAGTCGGCGAAATCGTCAGCACAACCCACACCACCAACTGACGCAGTAGTACCAGCAGCTGATCGGCATCGACGGCGAAAGCCAAAAACAAAGCATTCACCACCAGATAGCGCGAAAGCCAGGAGAGTGCCGTTGCAAAAAAAGCCCGAATCCACCACCATAATTTCTTATGTTTCAATTCGGCTGACGTTGCAATAAAATTATCACCCATTTCCAATGCGTCATTTTTCCACTTTCTCAGGAATTTCAATGAAAACACTTTGCGAAACAGAGCCTTCATAAACTGCGGCTTCACAAAAAGCCCTACGAAAAGGACAAGTGTCCACAATACGAGTCCGGCATAGACAAGCCAAAATGTAAACCGCAGAGTTTGAGCAAATTTCAAATCAGTCGAGGCAAACAATTCCTCAAACGGAATAAGCATCATCCCGACAGGACATGCCAACACGAAAAAGAGTTCGTCGAGAAACAGCGTTGTCATCATGATTGTCGTCGCCCGCCCCAACAGCAGACCTTCACCTTTAAGATAAATCATTCCAAAACTGCTGCCTCCGACAGTGGAAGGCGTAACGGCCGAGGTAAACTCGCAAAGCATGTTAACCCGCAAAGCCTGCCCCCAAGTGATATCATGACCGGTTAAAGAGCGAAAACGCCACGTCAGTCCGAAATCGCGCCCCATCATACACAGCCAGGCCAATGCAAAATAAAATATCGACTGATTGGTTATTTTTATCAGCGACACGTCAAAATCCTTGTATTCCGAAAAGAACATGATTCCAATCACAATCAGTCCAAGCAGCACAGGGAATATTACATATCCGGGACGCATGAGTCCCTTTGCTTTCCGCAAATCAGAATATTCTATCCTTTTGTCACGCTTTCTATACTGTTTATCCATCCTATCAATTTTCCACATTCAAAGTTTAGAAAGTACAAATATAGCGAAAGGCGAGAGCAAAAGGTCAAACTTGCTTGAACATTTTGCCAAGCCGCATCCTATATTTTGTAAATATAGCGAAAGTCGAAGGCAGAAAACCAAACTTGTTTGAGTTTTATGCTAAGACGTATCCTATATTCTGCAAATATAGCGAAAGCCAAGCTGAGAATAAAATCTTGTCACACGTTTCACATATTTTTCATTCAGTAGTTTCAGCGTTTTCAAATTTTTTTAAAATGACTTTATCAAGTATCTCCGACGAAGAGATACAGAAGAGAAACAATCAAAGTGTATTGATACAAAAAAGCCTCCAGAAGTTGTTTCCGGAGGCTTTGCAATATCAGAGTTCTTTTAAATATTCCCAAACGGGAGATTTCCTATTATCATTCGTTTTTCAACATCTCTTTCAGCCGGTCAATAGCTTTGCCCGGATCTTTTTCCTCTTCCAACAGCGAAACAAACTTGCTTCCAATGATACATCCGGCGGCATGGGCAGCAGCTGCTTCATACGTATTCTTATTGGAAATGCCGAAACCAATCATGCGGGGATTCCGCAAATTCATCTGTTCAATACGCTGGAAATATGCCTGTTTCTGTGCGTTGAATTCTTTCTGCGCACCGGTTACGGCTGCCGACGAAACCATGTAGATGAATCCGTTGGTATGCTCATCAATCTGACGGATACGTTCTTCACTCGTTTCCGGTGTGATAAGCATAATGACATGGATTCCGTATTTGTCGGCAACAGGACGGTATTCATTCATATAATCCTTAAACGGCAGGTCAGGAATAATAACACCGTCAATGCCGCATTCCTGACATTTCCGACAAAAGTTTTCAAATCCATACTGCATGATAGGATTCAGATAACCCATCAGCACCAATGGCATTTGCACTTCGGGACGAATATGTTCCAATTGGCTGAATAGTTTGCGGAGTGTCATGCCATTGCGCAGAGCCTGAGTGGCCGCATGCTGAATGACAGGACCGTCGGCCATAGGATCACTGAACGGGATACCGATTTCTATCATCTGTACGCCTTTTTGTTCCAACGTACGGATAACGTCGGCCGTACCTTCCAAAGTAGGAGTACCGGCACAGAAATAAATGGATAGCACATGGTCTTTGTGTGTATGGAATAATTGGTCTATTCGATTCATAGTTGCTAAATTTTTAAAAGTCGTACTTGTTTTGTTTGAATGCAGAAATAAAAGCGGAGAGCGACAAGGCGTCCTTCACGCCCGGAGCCCGCTCGAAGCCACTGTTCAGGTCAATGCCCATCCAGTAGGGATGACGAAATTCCGCCAAAGCCCCCAAGCTGTCAGGATTAAGACCGCCACTGAGAAGAAACGGTACAGGACCTTTGTAGTGAGTCAGCAGCTCCCAGTCGAAAGTTTCTCCCGATCCGCCGTATCCCTGACAGGGCGTGTCGAACAGGAAATAATCGCAATAAGGCGCATACTCGTCAATTGCCCGTAAATCATCCGCTGACTTTAAGGAGAAAGCCTTGATGACTTTAACGCCCGTTTGTCGGAAAGTTCGGCAAAATTCCGGCGATTCCTTACCGTGAAGCTGCACCATATCCAACTGCCAGTCGGTAACTCTTTCCTGAATATGCGGCAGGGAAACATTGACGAACACCCCTACTTTCTTCATGGACGCAGGAAGATATTCCGGTGTTCCCTCCACATAACGCGGCGAACGGTCGTAGTCAATAAATCCCATCCAGTCGGCTCCGGTTTGTTCTACCTGACGGATATTGTCCGCCTCTCTCATGCCACAAACTTTTACTATCATAAGACAACTGCATGAAGAAAATCCGACAAAGCCTGTTCAGGCGAAGACGTTTTCATAAACCGCTCTCCCATCAGGAAGCCACTGAATCCGGCTTTCCGCAACTGCCGGATGGTTTCCGGTTGCGAAATTCCGCTTTCCGACACCCATAAATATTCTTTCGGAAGTTTCTGTGCCAGGCGGAAGGAATTCTCGACATCCGTGTGGAAAGTGCCCAAATTTCGGTTGTTGACGCCCAGCAAGTCCACATTTTCATGCAGGTAGTCAAGTTCCTTTTCAGCATGAATTTCCAACAGCACTTCCATTTGCAACTGATGGGCCAGTTTCCCAAAACTTTTGCATTCCTCAACGGTCAGAGCCGCGGCAATCAGCAGCACGACATCTGCCCCGACCAGTTTTGCCTGAAACAGCTGGTACGGGCTGACAATGAAATCTTTCCGCAGTACCGGGAGCTGTATCAGCGGGCGAACAGCATGCAAATCATCCAAAGTCCCGCCAAAAAACTCTTGATCGGTCAGCACCGAAATGCCGGAAGCTCCGGCTCGTTCATAACCGGGAACAATGACTGCCGGGTCGGCCTCCTGGGCAATCCACCCCTTTGACGGAGAGCGCCGCTTGAATTCAGCAATAATGCCTGTCGGAGAATCAGCCAACGACTGCCTCATGCTTCTTGAGGGACGAAGCGTATCCAATTGCCTGATCAAGGAGTCAAGAGGTACCGCTTCTTCCTGACGGGCAAGCTCAATACGCTTGTGAGCGACAATAGTCTGTAGAATATCAGTAGCCATCATTCATTATTGGTTAAGAGTGAGGAATTTATGGAATGTTGACAAGGCTTTCTGACTTTCAAGGGAATCTTTTGCCAATGCCACACATTCTTCAATCGTTTTCTGTGGTTCCAAAGCCTGAATGGCAAACGAAGCGTTAATCAACACACAGTCGGTCTGCGCCTTGCTGCCTTCATTATTCAACACGCGATAAAATATTGCAGCGGCATCTTCAGGCGTTTTCCCACCGTAAAGTTCTTCCTGACGCGCCATCGAAAAGCCCAAATCAGAAGGGCGGTAAATAGTCTCGTAGCGATTTGTCATTACTTTAAACTCGTCCGTCAGCGAAATTTCATCGTATCCGTCCAAGTTGTTGACTACGGCAAACTGCAATCCAAGCTTTTGCAGCGTATTGGTGTAGAGCCGCATTTGCGGAAGGTCGGCCACACCCAACAACTGGCAGGAAGGATGGCAAGGATTGACCAACGGGCCCAGCAAATTGAACAACGTACGCACACCCAACGCCTTTCTGACTGGAGCTACGGTTTTCAAAGCCGGATGGAAAAAAGGTGCGTGCAGGTAAGCCATACCGCACTGCTCGATGGAACGCTTCAGCTTGTCCTGATTATTGGTGAATTTCACCCCGTAGTGTTCCATGACGTTGCTGGCCCCGCTCACCGAAGTCGCGCCGTAATTTCCATGTTTGGCAACCCGATAACCGGCTCCGGCTACCACAAAGCAGGCACATGTGGAAATGTTGAACGTGTTCTTTCCGTCGCCACCGGTTCCGACAATGTCAATCGGATGAAATTCATGCAGGTCGATTGGAACACAAGCCTGAAGCAAGGCATCCCGAAAACCGGCCAGTTCATCCACCGTGACACCCCGCATTTGGAACGCCGCCAATAAAGCTGCAATTTGCGCTTCATTCATTTCGCCACCGGTCATTTTCAACATCAGTGTGCAGGCTTCCCCGCGCGTCAGTTCTTCGTGGCGGAATATCTGTTTCATATTGTATCTTTCAATTTAATCTGTTATAAAATGGAGGTTTTCTTTTTAGTGCTGAAGCCAGTTGGCCAATATCTGTTTTCCGTCGGGAGTAAGCACTGATTCGGGATGAAATTGTACGCCGCGCACATCGAGCGTCCTGTGCCGGAGGGCCATAATGTAGCCCTCTTCACTGACGGCTGTCACTTCCAGACAATCCGGGAATCCATCTTTGTCCACTACCCATGAGTGGTATCTGCCGACCGAAATTTGCGACGGAAGTCCCTCAAACAAATAGTCGGGTACCGTCAGGGTGATGGGACTCTGTATGCCATGGAACACTTCATCCAGATTGGTCAGCTTTCCGCCAAATACTTCTCCGATGGCCTGTTCGCCCAGACAAACACCGAGTATCGGTTTCTTGCCGGCATACGTACGGATTACGTCCATCAGAAGGCCGGCTTCCTCCGGGATACCGGGACCGGGCGAAAGGAGTATCTTATCAAATTCCTCCAACTCTTGCAGTTGGAACTGGTCGTTTCGTTTGACGGTGACTTCTGCCCCCAATTCTTTTATCAGGTGACTCAGATTATAGACAAATGAGTCGTAGTTATCGATGATGACAATTTTCATGTTATATTATCTTTTTTCTGCCAGGATAATAGCTTTCTTCAATGCACCCAGCTTATTGTTTACTTCTTGCAATTCGTTGTTCTCGTCACTTTTGGCTACGATGCCGCCTCCTGCCTGAAACCACAACTCATTGTTTCGGCTCACGAAGGTGCGGATAGTAATGGCCTGGTTCAAATCACCGTTAAATCCGATGAAACCGATACATCCGCCGTAAGCGCCACGGTTATGCGGCTCTATTTCGCTTATCAGCTGCATGGCCTTTACCTTTGGTGCACCGCTGAGAGTGCCGGCCGGGAACGTGTCAATGAATGTTTTGACCGGATCGGCTTCATCGTCCAATGTCCCGCTGACCCGGCTTACCAGGTGAATGACATGGCTGTAATATTGCGGCTGCTTATAGAATTCCACATGCGTATTGTGGCAGTTGCGACTCAAATCGTTACGTGCCAAATCGACCAGCATCACGTGTTCCGCATTTTCTTTGGGGTCAGCCAGCAGGGCTTGTGTCAGAGCTTCGTCCGTTTTCTTGTCACCGCTTCTCCGCGTAGTTCCGGCAATCGGATCAATTGTCGCTTTTCTGTCCTCAATTTTGCAGTGTGTTTCAGGCGAAGAACCGAATATGCGGAATCCGCCAAAGTCAAAATAGAACAGGTAAGGCGACGGATTGATGCTTCTCAAAGCTCGATAAAGAGTGAAATCGTCGCCTTCATAACGCTGGACAAAACGGCGGGAAAGCACAATTTGAAACACATCCCCTCTTTTGCAGTGGGCAATGCCCTTGCGGATATTGGCCTTGTGCTCTTCATCGGTCAGCGTACTGGTGGTTTCGCCCACAGCTCTGAACTCATAAGTAGTATAATTCTGATTGTTGACCGCCTTTTCTATTTCATCAATATGGCTGGGTTCGTTGTCGGCCTGTAATTCCACCAGCACCATTTCACTTTTGAAATCGTTGAACACGATTAAGTATTTATAGAGGATATAAAGAATTTCCGGGGCATCGTTTTTGGGATCGCTGCTATCCTTCACGGGAATATTCTCAAAATAACGGACAGCGTTGAACGTCGTATAGCCGTACACGCCTCCGTAACGGGCGTATTCGCCGTTCACCTGAAACCGGTCCAGAAAAGCCTTAAAGGCATCTTCCACCTGAAAATCGGGTGCCAACGGACGTTCTTCACGGCTTTTGTCAGGATAGACGGTGGTAACGATTCCGTGGTTCACCGAGAAACTGGCGATGAGATTCAACCCAATGAAGGAACGGTTGTTTTCTACTCCATAATAGTCTGAACTTTCCAGCAGAATGCTCTGCGGGAACAAATCGCGCACTGTCAGGTACGTGCTCACCGGAGTATGCAAATCGCCGGGTAGTGTCTTGTAGCAGGTTGTATAGATAAAATTTTTCATTGTCTTTTCGTTTAAAGATTTTCAAAACTGTTTTTATACTTCAGATACGTTTCGATGTCCTTGTCGCCTCTTCCCGATACGGTCAGTACCACAATATCGGATGGTTTGAAACTGACTTTCTCCAATGCTCCCAACGCATGAGCCGATTCCAATGCCGGAATAATACCCTCCAGTCGGGTCAATTCAAAGGCGGCGCGCAAAGCTTCATCGTCGTTGATGGCCAGAACGGTTGCCCTTTTCTGCGCGGCCAGATTGGCGTGCATCGGACCGATACCCGGATAATCCAAACCTGCCGACACGGAATAAGGTTCCTGAATTTGTCCATCCTCATTCTGCATGACAAGTGTCTTTGCGCCGTGAATGATACCCAGACGTCCCAACTGAATGGTTGCGGCCGAAAATCCGGTTTCCACACCTTTTCCTCCGGCTTCCGCCAAAATGATTTTCACCCGGTCATCATCCAAATAATGATAAATGGTACCGGCTGCATTGCTGCCACCTCCAACACAGGCCATCAGGTAATCCGGATAGTCACGTCCTTCATGCTCCATCAACTGTTTTTTGATTTCTTCGCTGATGACCGACTGCAAGCGGGCCACCATATCCGGATAAGGATGAGGGCCAACCGTCGAACCGATCACATAGTAGGTGTCGGCCGGATGGCAGCACCAGTCACGAATGGCCTCGTTGGTGGCATCCTTCAGCGTCATGTTGCCGGAGGTGACAACCTCTACTCTGGCACCCAGCATTTCCATGCGTTCAACATTCACCCGCTGCCGTTCCACATCGGTCTTACCCATATAGACCACGCATTCCATGCCCATCAGAGCACACACCGTAGCCGTCGCCACACCATGCTGTCCGGCACCCGTTTCAGCAATGATACGTTTCTTGCCCATTCGCCGGGCCAAAAGCACCTGACCGATGGCATTGTTGATTTTATGAGCTCCGGTGTGATTCAAATCTTCTCTTTTCAAATATATTTTGCATCCGTATTTTTGCGACAATCGTTTGGCAAGATATAGAGGGGATGGGCGCCCCACATAATCTTTGAGCAATGCCTGATATTCTTTTTGGAAACTTTCGTCCTCCAACACCGTGAGATAGGCTTCTCTCAATTCTTCCACACAACGATGGAGTATTTCCGGTATGTAGGCTCCGCCAAAATCTCCATAAAATCCTTCTTGATTCACTTGATAAGTATTCATGAGCGTATTTTTAGGGGTAAAAAACAAAACAGGCTGCCGTAAGTTACGACAGCCTGTTTTATTATATTTTTGTTGATAAGTATATACACACGACTGAGTTCCCTTACGACTTTTTAAGCAGTAAGCGGCGCCACCAGAAGAAGGTATTTACCATAACGTAATTCATAATGCATTTTTTATTTTGATGCAAAGATAATACTTTATATTGAATATTCAAACAAAAACTATGAATTTTTATTATTTATCGCCTTTTCAAGACAATTTTAAACCACCAATATTATAAAGCTATAAGCATATCGACCATCAAACCCCAATCAGCCGTCCGACTTTAGACGGATTTCATACTGTTATCCAGCAGATTGATTTTTGTTTCTGCCGACAACAATATGGAAAAGGACCAAAGAGCCGATGCAAAGACACTCAATCATAAACAAATCGACGAAATGACGGTCTATTTACCGATTTATGCAGAAGCAAACGGAATATGAAAGAAAAATTAAAATGCCCGATGAAAACAAACTTTTTTTCGCAAAAAGTATTGCACAGTTTAAATTTTAGTGATAACTTTGCACTCGCAAAACGGCGGGATAGCTCAGTTGGTTAGAGCGTCGGATTCATAACCCGGAGGTCTCGAGTTCAATTCTCGATCCCGCTACAGCAAAAACGAAGGAAGCTCAATGTGAGCTTCCTTTTTTATTTTCCGACAGAAATATCAACTCGGAGCACTCCCCCTAAACAAACGGGTCAACGTAAAAACCTGAGGGATTTTCAATCAAGCATA
>ULSJ01025538.1_pt1 | contig 21007 bp, 15 predicted proteins | sample 1956291 | NCBI WGS metagenome assembly ULSJ01 (sample SAMEA4835705, study PRJEB28245) | human gut metagenome | biome: gut microbiome; material: fecal sample | place: Denmark | collected 2008 | reverse complement strand
TACGTTCTCCTGCCATTGCAAAAGGAGATACCCTCTGGATTTCATTTATTTTACTATACAGTTTAGACTGTACAAAACAAGACTTCACCCCTCAAGTATTATTCGATGCCGGTTACAATGAATTGCCAAAAGAATCAGTCCCACTTGATTCTACGCAGCAGGAAATGGCAGTAAAAGAACTCCGCCGTATCTTTTCTAAAGATATCATGTACAGAAACACTACGTTTGATGAGGTTTATAAAATTTATGAACAATATTACCAAAAGCTCTATATGCCCGATTCCACACAAAGCAAGCAGTTAGAAATAGCAATTCTCTATTCCTTGTTCCTGGTTCCTCCTGCTGAAAAAGCCACGGATGCCCAAACAGAGGCGAAGCAATAACAAGCAAGCCGACAGCGCATTGGCATTCTATACACAGAATACAAGTGTAGACAAATAGAGAAAAACAGCTACGCTACACAAATGATTGTATATTTGCCGATACATACACAACACACTAATATGCAATACATTATAATAAACAGTACTTTGGGGAGGTGTCACAAATTTCTTAAAATCTATTAAAAATATGCTTTTTGGCATGAAAGATTTGCACAGTTAAAAAACTTCGTATAACTTTGCACTCGCTTTGAAACAGTAAGCACAAACATGATGGCCCATTCGTCTATCGGCTAGGACGCAAGATTTTCATTCTTGAAAGAGGAGTTCGATTCTCCTATGGGCTACAATAAAAAAATTTAAAGATTTATTATAATGGCAAATCATAAATCATCAATCAAGAGAATTCGTCAAACAGAGGCTCGTCGCCTTCGCAATCGTTACTATGCCAAAACTGCTCGTAACGCTGTTCGTCGCCTCCGTGCAATGAACGACAAGGCACAAGCTACTGAAGCTTACAATAAAGTTAGCTCTATGTTGGATCGTCTTGCTCGCAAGAATGTAATTTCTAAGAATAAGGCAGCTAACTTGAAGAGCAAGCTTGCTAAGCGCTTGAACAAAATTCAGGCAGCTTAATCGGTTAAAGTCCGATTCATGGCCCATTCGTCTATCGGCTAGGACGCAAGATTTTCATTCTTGAAAGAGGAGTTCGATTCTCCTATGGGCTACTCATAAGCGTTGACCGTAATGGTCAATGCTTTTGTCGTTTACAGACGTTTGTACTCAAGTCCCCTTCCATATCGGCACATCTCCGCTATCATCCGGCTGCACAAAAGCCTTCTCCCCTACACTAAATATTGGCAACAATCATTGCCACAATCAACAGCCACCGCAACAGCCAACATTCAGAAACCTTCGTACAGACTTTAGCTCCTACAAATTTCCCCGCGGACTTTGCATCTCTAAAATTCCGCCATGCACTGCATGATTATACCATTTTCTGTTTTAACGCATCATTTAATAACATTTTACTACATAAAATAGCTATTTCACTGCAAACATTCACATAAAATGACTAATTTTGCAGAAATCATAAAACAAACATGAAACAAAAATTACTCCTAACCATTGGAGCGTTGCTGCTATTCAACAGCTACACGGCCAATACGGCCACGGCAGCAAGTACCACGCTCCAAGGAAATGTGGTTTCGTCCACAAATCCATCCACTAAAATCGGATTCTACTCCTTTACGGCCGAGAATCCTGTGACAATGACCCCCGTCTTTACAGACGGAACCGTTACCGCCAACGGTGGCGGCGTGTATGTAGACGGAAAAGTTTACATCATGAACTATTCCGAAACGTACGGCATGCTGATGGCCTACTATTACACATACGATGCCCTCACCTGGGAAACATTGTACACCAGCTATCCGGCAATCGTCGACTGGAGCGACATCGCCATTTCGAGCACCTATGACAAGACAACCGGAACGGTCTATTGCTGTACGTTCAACGACAGCCAGAGCGCCTTCCTTCTCCGCACATGGGACTTGGCAGGCGAAAGAAAAACGACCATTGCCGATGCCGGAACAGGCTATCCGGCCCTGGCCGCAAATGCAGCCGGTGAGCTCTACGGTATCAACACCGAAGGCAAACTCTACAAAATCGACAAGACCAATGGTAACGCCACATTGATCGGCGACACCGGCTTCAAGCCAAGAGGTACGCAAAGTGCCGCCTTCGACGACAAGACGGGCACCCTCTACTGGTTTGCATACAACAACGAAAGCAGCCGCCTGTATACGGTCAACACGTCGACAGCCGAACTGACACTCGTTTCCGAAATGCCGGATATGGCAGAAGTCGTTTCCGCCTATGTACCCAAGCCGGAAGCCGAGGACAACGCTCCGGCCAAAGCCGAGAACCTGACCGTCAACTTCCCGGAAGGCAACTTGTCGGGAACCGTATCGTTCACCATCCCGACAAAACATTTCGACGGAACAGAAATGACGGAAAATGTCGGATATACCGTAATGGTAAACGGCGAACAAGAAATTGTAAAATCCGACGCTCAACCGGGCACTACCGTCAATGAAAACATCACCGTCGAAACAGCCGGCACCTACGAAATACAGGTGACTCTGAACAATGCCACCGGCAACAGCCCGGCTGTCAAGACGGAATTGTGGATTGGCAACGACACTCCGGCCGCCGTCGGCAATCTGAAAGCGACCAAGGAAGGCGACTCAACAGTCCAGCTGACATGGGACGCACCAACTTCCACTATCCACAACGGATATATGAATCCTGAACAGCTCACCTACACGGTAGTCCGCCAGCCCGACAACAAGACTGTGGCCGAAAACATCAGCGAAACTTCCTTCTCGGAGGAAATCATTACCGACGAATTGAAAGCCTACAGCTATGAAGTCACGGCTAATTTTGCCGGATTGCAGAGCAGTGTGACAAAATCCGACTATGTCATTTTCGGTTCCTACGCATCGGTGCCATACTCTGATTCGTTCGACGACAACAGCACCTTCCCGCTCTACACGATTATCGACGGAAACGCCGACAAGGTAACCTGGACATACGACAACGGAGAGAAGAGCCTGTACTGCCGAACAATGGGTTCAAATCCGTCAGACGAGTATGCCATTACTCCTCCGTTGAAGCTCTCGAAGGAAAACGCCTACAACCTGTCGTTCGACATCCGCAAGATTGCCTCCGACAAAGCTGCACAACGCCTTGAAGTGCTGATCGGCGACAAACCGGAAGTAGCTTCCCTGAAAACCGTTCTTATCAAGGAACAGGACGTAGAAAGCGACAAGACTTTCCTTACTGAATTTTCCGTAGAAAACGACGGATTGTACTATATAGCCGTTCACCTTACCACTCCGGCACGAGGTCTTTACGTGTACCTGGACAATATCAAAGTGGAAGGTACGGCACAGAACGCCCCAGGCGAAGCAACCGACATTGTTGTCACTCCTGCTCCGCTCGGCGAACTGAAGGCCGACATCAGCTTCCGCACTCCGGCCACACTGGTCAACGGCGAAGCTGCCGACAATCTGACGAAAGTGGAACTGTACCGCGAATCGGAACTTATCAATACATTCGACAATCCAGCTCCTGCCACCGTACTGACATTTACGGACGAATCGGCCGCTCAAGGCATGAACAAGTACCGCATCTTTGCCTACAATGAAAACGGCATCGGAAAGATGGCCGAATGCGAGGCCTACATTGGCATTGATGTTCCGGGACTTGCCCAAAATGTCAAATACACCGACCTGGGCGAAGGCTCCAGCAAAATCACGTGGGAAGCACCGAAGGCCGGTGAACACGAAGGATATATCGTTCCGGAAGACCTCACCTACAGTCTCTACCGCAACGTCAGCTCGCAGGAGACACTCATTGCATCGGATCTGACAGAAACATCCTATACCGACACGGAATGCCCTGTCAGTGAGGACTCTCAAACCATTGTCTACTACACCGTACGCGCAACCAATGAAATCGGCACAGGCGCAAGTGCTTCTTCCAACGCACTGCAAGTCGGAGCTCCTTATCCGGCACCGCTGTCGGAATCATTTGCCAACGCTGCACTCAGCACCTCACCGTGGATTGTCGACCGTTTGAACGGCAACAGCGAAGAAGTGCTGTGGACACTGCTCCGTCAAGGCGCCGACCAGGAAACGGCACAGGACGGCGATAACGGCTTTGCCGGTTTTGCCGGATATTTCGACGGTGCGAAAGCAGCCATCGTATCTCCGAAAATCGACATTACAACACTTGAAAAACCTGGTGTATCGTTCTACGCCAACATTCCTTATCCGGCCGTAGCCTTCACGCCGGTCATTTCAGTCGACAATAGCGACTATCAGCCTATCCACGATGTCATCTTCAACGACAAGGACTTCCAGAATGGCTGGAAATACGTGGTCATTCCTTTGACGGAATACGCCGATGCGCAGCAAGTCAGAATCGGTTTCATGGGTGAAATCGACGGCGACAACGGAGCCATGTATATCGACAATGTAACCGTCGGCAACTTCTTCAACAAGGACTTGTCTGTCGGAAACATTTCCGCACCTAACGCCGCTACTTCCGGCGATGTCTGCACCATTTCGGCAACCGTTTCCAACGCCGGCCTGTCGGCTTCGGAAACAACTACCGTTGCACTGAAGAAAAACGGTGAAATTGTAGCGCAACAGGAAATCGGAGCCATGGAACCGGGCGAAAATACAACGGTTACATTCGAGTACAGCGTAGCCCAAAACGACTTGGGAAGCGAACTTCTGTTCACAATCGAACTGCTCTCGTCCGACGACAATCCAAACAACAATGCCGGCCAATGCAGCATTGCCGTCAAGTCGAACAACTATCCTATTCCAGCCAACCTGAAGGCAACTGCCGACAATGCGGAAGTAAGCCTGACATGGGAAAAGCCGGACTACAGCAACGGTATTCACGCTTCAGCAACCGACGACTTTGAAAGCTACGACGCATTCATCATTGACAACATCGGCAACTATACGCTCATCGACAAGGACAAGTCAATGACCTACCGCCTCGGCAATACCGACTACGACAACTCGACCGCGCTGATGGCATTCCAGGTATTCAATCCGGAAGAGGCAAAAATCACCAACGCCGCATTTACCCCTCACTCGGGCAAACAAATGCTGATAGCCGTAGCAAGTATCGGAGGTACAAACGACGACTGGCTCATCACGCCGGAACTGGCTACCGACAACCATATCATTTCGTTCTACGCCAAGAGCTTTACCGACAAATACGGTCTTGAGGAATTTGAAGTATGGTATTCAACTACCGGTACCGACGAAGCCGACTTCCAGAAGCTGACCGACAAGACACAGTACGCACCGGCCGATTGGACCGAATTCGTATACATCCTGCCGGAAGGTACCAAATATGCTGCCATCCGCTACATTTCAAAAGACAAGTATGCTTTAGGCATCGACGACCTGACATTTGCAACTGCCGACAGCGAAATGACGGAACTGAACCTGCTGGGATACAACGTATACCGTAATTCCGTACGCATCAATCAGGAAACTGTCACAACGGAAGCCTATACCGACAAGGTTGACGCAATCGGCGACTACACCTACAACGTAACGGCCGTTTACGATTTGGGCGAATCGCGACTCTCCGAAGGACAGACTGTCACTGTCAACAGCAGCGTAGACGAACTCAGCTCCGAAACGCTGGTATTCGGTTGCAAAGAAGGTATCCGCATTATTAATGCAGAAGGCGCAACAGTTACCGTCTGCCGTCTGGACGGCGTTGCAGTGCTTTCGACAACAGTCGACAGCTACCAGACAACCCTTCCGATGGACAACGGCCTGTATATCGTCACCGTCGGCAACCGCAGCTACAAAGTTTATGTAAAATAAACATAGCGTCAGCGCTTTACTGACATCTATATTCTCTAAAAGGCATCCCGGTCGTTGGTTTGGACCGGGATGCCTTTTGCTTTTTAATGGGTTTACGGATGGTTTACTGTTTACGGTTTACAGTTTACGGAAAGCCCCATAACCCCTAACCCATAATACCCTCAACGCAATGAATTACAGATGATTGTAGGGACACACCCCAGGTGTGTCCGAAAATTCCCATAACTGCAGCTATCTCCACGTGAATGGTGCAGAATACCCTTTAATCGCTTTTTTCTCAATTTTTTTTCGATAAACATTTGTTTTTTTGAAAAAGAGGCCATACATTTGCAGTGTACTATTTAACTAATACACTAAGACAAGCAAAAAAATCTACGATATGAACGAGAAATTAATTGACGTAAAAGGCATCACTTTCAGCTATGGCAGAAAGAAAGCAAATATTTTTGAGGACTTTTCCATGAGTCTAAACCGGGGTGCTGTCTATGGTCTGCTGGGCAAGAACGGCACCGGGAAATCCACGCTTCTCTATCTGATGTGCGGACTTTTGCGTCCGAAAGCCGGACAGGTTCTGATGAACGGCATCGATGTGAAACTCCGTCTGCCGCAAACGCTCCGCGACACATTCCTCGTTCCGGAAGAATTTTCGTTTCCCAATCTGCCGTTGAAGCAGTTTGTAAAACTCAATGCTCCGTTCTACCCCAACTTCAGCGATGAAATTCTGCGCCGCTGTCTGGCCGACTTCGACATGGACACCGACATCCACCTCAACGAACTGTCGATGGGACAAAAGAAAAAGGCATTCATGTGCTTTGCACTTGCCACCAACACGCCGCTGCTGATTATGGACGAACCGACCAACGGCTTCGACATTCCTTCAAAAAGCCAGATGCGCAAGGTGATAGCATCGAGCATGACCGACGAGAAAACGATTGTCATCTCCACCCACCAGGTACGCGATGTGGAAAATCTGCTCGACCATGTGCTAATGATTGACAGCAACCGCCTGATGCTCGACGCCACATTCAACGCCATCGCCGAACGGCTCTACTTTGCAGAGCTTCCACTCAACGAGCCGACCGACGATGCCCTGTTCGTGCAGCCGTCGCTGCAAGGCAAGAGCGCCATTTTCCGCAACCGTACCGGCGAGGAAAGCCCTATCAATCTGGAATTGCTGTTTAACGCCATGCTCGCCGAAGGCGACAAAATTAAAGATGCACTGAAATGAGAAACGAACTATTCTCCTTTCCGCGGTTTGTACAACTGATACGCTACGAAGTGGCGACGCGCCGAAAAAGCCTCGGCTACTTCGCGCTCGGGAGCTATGCCGGTCTGCTTGCAGCCTATTTAGGTGTAAATGCCGCTTCCAACAACTTCGACATTTTCACCCGTGGCGCATATATGGCAACTATCATCTTCATTCTCATCTATCTCTGTATATACGGGGCAAGCATTCTAAGCCCTACCCGTCAGAAAGGCGATGTGACGAACCTGCTGATGTTGCCTGCCACACAACTGGAAAAATTCGTAGTACGTTTTTTAGCGGTTACCATCGGACTGGTTGCCATTGCATGTGTCAACATTGTGCTTGCCGACCTGTCGCGCGTTGTCATCATCCGGCTGTTCAGCAATACGAAAGAATTCCGGCACATCGTTTTCGATCAGTTTTTCACCAGTCTGCTGAGCACACATAGCGTAACCATTCAGGACAATGCTACAAATATCAACCTCACGCCGTTTACATTGCTGTGGTTTCAGTCGCTCTACATTATCGGCGGCTGCCTTTGGCAGACGAAAAAGGCACAACGCACCACGGTCACATGGGTTATCCTGCTTTGGGGCGGCATTTTACTGCTGACAATTATGGGAGCAGAGACATCCATCGACCTGCTGCTAAACGAAGTTAAAGACACCAACAGCATCGGCCAACTGGCTGTCGGCACGGAAATCCTGTTGACATTGTTTATCCTGCTCAACTGGGGCATAGCCTACCGCCTGTTCTGCACTATGCAGATAAAAGAACGCAGTTTTATCAAACTTCCAAAATTCTTCAGAAAATGAAAGAGTCACAATTCAATATGCACCGCTTCCTGCTCGTTGCCAAACGCGACATTATGGAAGACTGGAAAGGCAATCTGACCAAAGGCATTGGCAACTATGCCCTCTACACCATCATCATGATCAGCCTTTTCATCAATTCACACGGCATGAAATTCCACGATTTCATTGCCAACATGGCAGAATGGATACTGCTGTTCACATCAATTGTGTTCATTTTCGTATCATCCGACGTGTTGTCACCGCTGTCATCCAAGGCAAAACGAATCAGTTTTCTCAACCTGCCGGCTACGAATCTCGAAAAATTCGTATGGCGTTTCCTTTATGTCAGCGTAGGTTTCCTTGCCATCAATCTGGCGGCCATCATCCTACTTGACATCACCCACTATCTTCTCCTTCCGCTTTTCAGCCTCGGCGAAGGCTATGCCAACCTGCTCACGCCTTATCTGATTGCGGAAATTTACGACCGCATCACGAGCATCTACTTCAACGTTGACGGAACACCCATCGACATCAGTGCCATTTCAGTAACCACATTTCTGGTGATGTCGCTTTGGGCGCATTCGCTCTACCTTGTAGGCGGCTGCATCTGGCAGAAACATCCGCTGCTCAAAACCGTCAGCGCACTGTTTTTCCTGTTCGTGCTGATGCTGATCGTACTGAAAATCTTTTCGCCCGTTATGTTGGACCTCAAACCGTTCTTGACCGAGTTTTTCCGCAACAACGGAATCAAGCCGTTTGTCATTATCGTCGATTGTGTAATCGGAGCGTTCACGCTGCTGAACTGGTGGATTTCCTACCGCATTTTCCGCAGCATGCAGATTGTCAACCCAAAACTGTTCAGACGATGAAAGAATCACAATTCAACATACATCGTTTCCTGCTTGTTGCCAGACGCGACATGGTGGAAAACTGGAAAGACAATCTCTTGAAATGCATAGCACTTTATGCACTCTATATGCTCTGCTATTTTACCTACGGGATAAAGACAATCACCGCTATGCCGTTCCTTATTACCCTCATCTCCTTAACCGTATTTCTATTTGCATCGTCCACCATCTTCAGACCGTTAAAGAAAAAAGAGGAAAGAACGTCATACCTGTCCCTGCCGGCAAGCCAAGTTGAGAAATTCCTGTGGCGCTTGTTTTATGTCACGATAGGATTCCTCTTTCTGAATTTCATAGCAGTCACCGCTATGGAAATCACCCATTGGATAACCGATTGGACAAAGGGAACCGTGCAAGAGGGAAAACATGTTTGCCTGTTTCCATTGATTGCGAAAGAAATCGCTATCAGCACCCCTCCCGACATCGCAGACTTTGCAATAGCAATATGGCTGTCGTCACTTTTCGCAATTGGCGGCAGTCTCTGGCAGAAACACCCTTTTCTGAAAACCCTGACAGCCCTGCTGATCATCTACCTGTTGCAGCTGTCTGCGCGGATTCTGCCAATAAACACCTCAGCATTATCCGACCCTGCCTACCTAATCATCGGTACATTCTTCGGACTGCTTTGCCTGCTGAACTGGTGGATTTCCTACTGGATTTTCTGCCGCACACAGATTGTTAAACCCAAACTGTTCTGACATTATGAATTTTAAAGAAAGCAAACCCATATATTTGCAAATAGCCGACCGTATCATGGACGAGATCCTGCAGGACATCTATCCGGAAGAGGCCCGCATCCCGTCGGTACGCGAATATGCGGCAACCGTGGAGGTGAACGCCAATACGGTGGTACGCTCCTACGACTACCTGCAAACCCAAGAAATCATCTTCAACCGCCGTGGCATCGGATACTTTGTCAGCAACGGAGCGAAAAATGCCATTCTGACCCTACGCCGCAAAGTGTTTCTCGACGAAGAATTGCCGGAAATGTTCCGAAAAATCCGCATGCTCGACATTCCAATAGAAGAAATCACCCGACTTTTCAACGATTTTAAAACTCACGATAAAGAATAGAGCTATAGAACTAACCACATAAAAATCATACCATTATGAAAAAATTATTTTTCACTGCAGTTGCAATTTTCATTGCAACCCTGAGCGGCTACGCCCAATTGACAAAAGCACAAATCGATTCCATCATTCTTGCTGCCGTACCAAAAGAGTATCATTCACAACTATTTCGGGAAACAGGCACCGACAGGACAACCTTCAGAATCGAAGCCGCAGGAAGTATGAACCGTCTGGCGGCATCCAACCTCAGCCAGCCCGTAAAACCGGAAGGAAGCTTGGGGCTATACGTCAATCGAAACCTACTTTGGTCATTATGGGAAACCGGATTGAAATGGAACTGGCGCCAGTATGACATGACGGGGTTCATCCCGCAATATGCTCCGGGCATGACAAAATTCACGGCATCTGCCAACACTCTTGAAATTCCGCTGACATTCGGTATTCTAATGGAAGAAAACAAAAACATCAAATATGTGGTAAAGGCCGGTATGTACTTTGAAGTCGGACTTTTTGGAAACGGAACACAATATACCACAAATGAAGACGGTACGGAAACGGCTGTGAAAATCAGCAACATCTACAAAAGCCAACTGAATTTCAATCCCTTCCAACGATTTGATGTCGGCGGACGTTTGGGCATTGACATCTATCTGAACAAATGGAAAGTAGGTTTTGAATACACGCACGGATGGCGTGACATACAGACGAACTGGGACAGACATATAAAGAACAAGAATCTGACACTCTCAGTGGGCTACTTTTTCAAGACAAAAGAACACAAGAAACGGCAACCCGATTTCTATCTTGTCTACTAATCACAAAATTTATATCAAACGTATGTAGTTTTTACAAACATCATGCGTCAAATGAAAAAACATATATGAACATCATTCAACTTATATCTGACACACAATTATGAAGGATTTGATTGTTGCCGCCGTGCTGGCGTTGCTGGCCGGCGGTTCGGGAAAAGCGGAAACCCTATGGGGGACTGTGTCCGACAACAACGGACAGCCGGTGGAGTTTGCCACGGTTGTGGCGCTCGCCGACAGCGTGCAACGCGGAGGTGCCGTCACCGACAGCATCGGCCATTATCAGATGACCTTGCCCGACGGCTCCTACACGCTGCATGCCTCTGCCGTAGGCTATGAAACGACGGAACAACCGTTTACGCTGAAAGGCGACAGCCGTATCGACCTGACGCTCACCGCTTCAGGCATACTCATCAATGAAGTGAACGTGGAAGCTTCCGCCATCCGGCGCGAGGCCGACCGCTTCGTGATGAACGTGGAAGACATGCCGTCGACTGTCGGGCAGGACGGAAAGGAACTGCTCCAGCAGGCTCCGGGCGTATGGATAGACAACGAAAAGATTTCACTCAACGGAAAAAGCGGCACGAAAATCTATGTCAACGACCGCGAGATCAAGCTCAGCAACGAGCAGCTGCTTGCCTTTCTGCAATCGCTGAAGGCAGAAAACGTGAGCCGCGTCGAAGTCATTCCGCAAACGGGTGTGGAATACAGTGCCGACACCAATGCCGGCATCATCAAAATCACCCTGAAAAAGAACCGTACCGACGGTGTCATGGGCAACGTGTCCATGTCGGGAAGCATGGGTGAAAGCGAAACCTTTCTTTCGCCGAGCGCAACGGTAAACGTGCAGGCCGGAAAATGGTCGTTCAATCTCAACGGCAACTACAACCATGCGTTGAAACTCGAACGCAACGTGTTCGACAACATCACCTACGACAGCGGCATGAGCTACAACGCCTCCACGCTGATGAACGCCCGAAAGCTCCGCACAGGAAGCCTCCTTGCCGGCATTTTCTACGATGCCGACCCGCGCAACTCGTTCGGACTGGAGCTGAACTATTCCCGCTACTACAAGCCGGTGATGCTGACTACCGACGGCACATTCGACCGCCTCACACAACTGGAAAAGCTGAACGGCAACTACCAACAGCGAAACCTGAGCGACAACATCGACGCTACGTTCAACTACATACACCGTCTTGACACACTGGGCTCTACACTGAAAGTGATAGCCAACTACACCCGTGCGGACGAGAACCAGAAAATGAACAATCTGCGCCACACCGTCATCGACGAACAGCTGTCTGACTCCATTTCGCGAAGCGATGAAAACTCGCTGTTCGACGTGGCCAACCTCAGCCTCGACTGGGAAAAGATTGTCAACCCAAAATGGACCGTTGGCGCAGGCGCAAAATACACGTTCAACCAAATGAATTCCGGTGCATTCTATGAATACCAGAAAACCGACGCATGGCTGCCCGAAACGGCACGCAACTACAGCGAACGCTACCGCGAAAACATTGCCGCCGTCTATGTAAAGGCAGCCGCCAACTTCAGCCACGTCTCGGTTTCCGCCGGACTCCGCGGCGAATACACCGACGGCAGCAGCCACGGAAAGATTGTGGAGCAAAGCTATTTCGACCTATTCCCCAACGCATCGGTCACCTACCGTCTGGACGAACAGGGGAGCAACTCGCTGACAGCGAGCTACGCACGCCACATCACGCGTCCGTCGTTCTGGGCGCTCAACCCGGTGCGCGCACAAAGTTCCGACTACACCTACCAGACCGGCAACCCTTACCTGCGTCCTTCGCATAACAACAATGTGAGCCTGACGGGTGTCTACAACTACCGCTACTCGCTGAACGTATGGGCCGACATCAATCAGGACCCCATCATGCAGGGAGCGATGACCGATCCGCAGAACCCCGACAATGCCCTGTTGGGACAGGTAAACGCCGACACGCAATACTCGTTCGGAGCCATGCTGACACTGCCCTTCCAGTTCACAAAATGGTGGTCGCTGAACACAAATCTGATGTATATGTACCTGTCCGACCGGATGACAGCCGAAGCACCCTTGCAACATTCCAACCTTGTCATGGTCAATGTCAACACCATTTTCAACCTGCCGCTCGACTTCTATCTGACGGCAAGCTATATGTACCAAAGCAAGACACGGTTCGGAAACATGGAACTGCAACCGCTGTCGTTCCTCAACGCCAGTCTGAAAAAAACGTTTGACGACCGACGCTGGACGGTGGCGTTCAACGCCAACAACCTGCTGAATGCCAGCTTTGATTTTACCACACGCACCGACGGCTACAGCAATGCGACCAGAATGCGCAATCCTGCCAGCTTCGTGCTGTCGGTAACCTACAACTTCAATTCCGGCAAGATGTTCCAGACCAAACGAATAGAGAACAACGCCGACGAATCGCGACTGCAAAAAAGTTCCGGTGTCGGCAGCGGGAATTAGTGTCCGGCGTTTGCAGAATCCACACCGTTCAACTAACTTTGGCATGAATTAACCAAAACCAACACAATGAAACGCATACTTCTTTCAATTTTCGTACTTTGCCTGGCTGTACTTGGCATGCAGGCACAACTCCTGTGGAAAGTGGAATCGCCGTCGGGCAACGTAGGTCCGTCGTATATCGTAGGCACCTACCACCTTGCTCCCGGAACCATGACGGACAGCATAGCCGGACTGCGGCAGGCACTTGCCGAAACGGAACAACTGTACGGCGAACTGGAAATGGGAGCCATGAAGTCGCCCGAAGCCATGCAGGCCATGATAAAGGCCATGATGCTGCCTCAAGGCACCACTCTTTCATCGCTTTTCGACGAAACAACACGCCAGCAGCTTGATGCAATGCTCAAGGAATATTTAGGAGCAGGACTCGACAACCCCGGCCTCAACGCCATGTCGCCGATGGCGGTCATGTCGCAGCTCGTTATCAGCATTTCCTCAAAGGCACATCCGGAAAGTATGGGTGTGGAATCGTTCGACACCTACCTCCAGACAGAAGCGAAAGCACTTGGCAAACCTGTCTACGGACTGGAAACGACAGCACAGCAGGTTGACATTCTTTTCGGCATGCCGCTCCCGCGACAGACGGAACAGCTGGAATATTTCATCCTAAACGAACAGAGCATTCTGGAACAGGCACAAGCCACTGTAGCCGCCTATTTCCGTCAGGACCTGCCGGCCATGTTTGAAGCCTCGATGAAGAAATTCGGAAACAAGTACGACAGCACTCCGGAAGAAGAGGACAAGCTGATTTACAACCGCAACAAGGACTGGGCTGAAAAGCTCACACCGATATTCCAACAGAAGCCGACACTGGTTGCCGTAGGTGCCGGCCACCTTCCCAGCGAACGCGGACTCCTCGAACTGCTGCGCAAAGCCGGATTCAAAGTAACTGAATATAAAGCTAACAAGTAACCAAAATATGGAAAATTTCCTTGAAGCGAATGGCATTGTCAAGCGATTTGCCAACCATGTGGCTCTCGACGGCGCCAACATAGCCGTGAAGCCCGGACGCATTTTCGGTCTGCTCGGCCCGAACGGTGCAGGCAAGACAACGCTTATCCGCATCATCAACCGTATCACGATGCCCGACGAAGGCGAAGTGATATTCAACGGCCGCCCTATGCAGGCCGACGACGTGTTCCGCATCGGCTATCTGCCGGAAGAACGCGGACTGTACAAAAAAATGAAAGTAGGCGAACAGGCCATTTTCCTCGCCCGTCTGAAAGGTCTTGACAAACAGACGGCCACACGTCGCCTGCACGAATGGTTCGACAAGTTCGGCATCATGCCGTGGTGGAACCGCAAGCTGGAAGAGCTGTCGAAAGGCATGCAGCAGAAAGTGCAGTTTGTCATCACCGTGCTTCACGAGCCGGAACTGCTGATTTTCGACGAACCGTTTTCGGGCTTCGACCCCGTCAACGCGGAACTGCTGAAAAAAGAGATACTCGAACTGAAGCAGAAAGGCCACACGATAGTGTTTTCCACCCACAACATGAACTCCGTCGAGGAAATTTGCGACGACATCGCCCTGATAAACCACTCGAAAGTGGTGCTCAACGGCAAGGTGAACGAGGTGCGCTCCCGCTTCAGCACCGGCATCTATCAACTGGTGACAACCGGCGAACGCCGCCTGCAACCGAGCGACGACATCGAGCTGATTGACGTGCACGACATCGACGGAACCACCGTCTACAGCATCCGCAAAAAGACCGGTATCGCCAACTCCGCACTGATTTCGCACATTGCCAATGAAGTGGAAATACGCTCGTTCACGGAAGTGCTTCCGTCGATGAATGACATTTTCCTGCACGTTGTGGGACAGAAACAAATCGTTGAACACACAAAACCCGAAACGTTATGAACAGCAAAATATGGTTAGTGGCACAACGCGAGTTCAACACCCGCGTCCGCAAGAAGTCGTTCATCATCATGACCGTACTTTCGCCGATTCTGATGGCGGCACTCATCTTCATTCCCCTGCTCCTTTCGATGATAAAGGACAGCGACACGAAGACCGTAGCCGTTATCGACAACACCGGCCTCTATGCCCCGGCTCTTGAAGGAAACGAATACTACAAGTTTGTCCCTACCGACAAGATGTCGGACAGCTTCAAGGACAAGGAGAGCGACATTTTCGCCGTAGTGCAAATCACCGGCGACCTCGTCGACTACCCCGAAGCGGCTGCCATCTATTCGCAGCGCGAAGTGCCGAACGACCTGCGCCGGCTCGTGGAAAACGCCCTGACGGAGGTAGTCAGAAACGAAAAGTTGGAACGCTACAACATTCCGGAGCTGAACAGCATCGTGGACGACATGCAGAAAAAAGTGGAAGTCACCACCCTGCGCTGGACCGAGGACGGCAACGCACAGGAATCCATCACCGAGGTCTACTCCATCATCGGCGTTATCCTCACCATGCTCATCTATATGTTCGTGCTGACCTACGGCGCAACGGTGATGCAGAGTGTGATGGACGAAAAGAGCAACCGCATTGTCGAGCTGATTGTGTCAAGCATCCGTCCTATCGACCTGCTGCTCGGAAAAATCATCGGCATCGGCTTTGTGGGCATTTTCCAGATGCTCATCTGGGCTGTGCTGCTGTCGGTATTCGTCACGTTGGGCAGCCTGATTATCGGCGTGTCGCTCGTCGGAAGTACCCCGGAAATGATGATGGCAACCGGCTCCATGTCGGCTGTCGACCCGGAAATTCTTACCGGCATTTCACTGATTCTCAACATGCCGCTGCTTGAAATCGCCCTGCTGTTCATCGCCTACTTTATCGGCGGCTACCTGCTCTACGCCTCTTTCCTGGCAGCTTTCGGTTCTGCCATCAACGAGCCGCAGGATTCACAGCAGTTCATGATGCCGGTCATCATCATCATTCTGATAGCATTCTACATCGGCATGTACAGCGCCGAAAACCCGGAAGGACCGCTGGCGTTCTGGTCGTCGTTCATTCCGTTCACGTCGTCCATCGTCATGATGGTGCGCATTCCGTTCGGTGTTCCCCTCTATCAGGAACTCATCTCGCTCGGACTGCTCTACGCCACCGCCTTCTTCGTACTGTGGATTTCCGCAAAAATCTACCGCGTGGGCATCATGATGTACGGCAAGAAGCCGTCGTATGCCGACATAATCAAGTGGCTGAAATACTAAACAGCCACCACCGACAAAAAATATTCTGCGGCTGAATTTTGCCACAGAAACCGGACACTCAAGTTGGCCGCAAACCCTCCGGCAACTAATTGAGGTAGTTTTAATTAACCCAAATTCAGCAGGATTTGGGTTAATTTTTTTTATCCGAGTTTAAAAGTTGTTACCTTTAACAGGTTTTAGATTGGTGCAATCAACATTTATGATAATTATCATATAAATTATGAGCATTTACCCTTACCTTTGCCAATTGAATTTAAAGGAAACAGTGATTGCAGATATTATAGAACATTTTGAAATATATTATTTTATGAACAAACGAACATTTTCATTCTACGCGAAATGCGTAGCAGTATGTGGATTGTTATTTGGTTTGACCCTCGCATCATGCGGGAACAACAACGGCCAACAGCAGGCACAAGCTGCACCCGACATTGCAGTTACAACTCTGAAAAGAGAAAGTGTCCACCTCGAATCCGTTTATCCGACAATCATCAAGGGTAAGAAAGATGTAGAAATCCGTCCGCAGGTGACGGCATTCATTACACGCGTTTGTGTAGACGAAGGACAGCAGGTTGCTGCCGGACAGACATTGTTCATTCTTGACCAGGTTCAATACGAAGCAGCTGTTCGCCAGGCTGAAGCAGCAGTTGCAGTGGCTCAGGAATCAGTAAACTCAGCAAGCATTACAGCTGAAAACAAACAGAAACTTTTCAACAAGAACATTATCAGCGAATATGAAAACACGCTTGCCAAAAACGATTTGGCACAGGCAAAAGCCCAGCTTGCACAAGCACAGGCCAGCCTGGTTACGGCTCGCAAGAACTTGTCGTTCACAGTAGTAAAGGCTCCGTCAGCAGGCTATGTAGGTTCTATTCCTAACCGTGAAGGTTCATTGGCAAGCCCTACATCACAGACTCCGCTGACAACGATTTCCGACATTTCTGAAGTATATGCCTACATTTCATTCAACGAAAAGCAGGTACTTGAAATGACCGACGGAGGCAAAAAATCGTTGAGCGAAGCCATCAACGCCCTGCCGGAAGTGAAACTGGTTCTTTCCGACGGAACAGCCTATCCGCTCCCGGGCAAGATTTCAACCCTTACCGGACTTCTTGACAACACTACAGGTTCGGCTTCGGCACGTATCCTCTTCAAAAACCAGAACGGCATGCTCCGCAGCGGTTCTACCGGTACAATTGTCATTCCTATCCAGGAAGACAGCGTATTGCTTGTTCCACAAAAGGCAACTACCGAAATTCAGGACATCAAATACGCTTATGTGGTAAACGACTCCAACAAGGTTGTTTCTACAAAAATTGAAGTGCTTGCCAACAACGACGGTAAGAACTACGTTGTCACTAACGGTCTGAAGGAAGGTGACCGCATCGTAGTGGAAGGCGTAGGCGTTAAGGTCAAGAACGGAAGCGTCATCAACCCCGTTGAGCAGAAAGCACAACAATAAGAATTCTACATTCATAAAAACGACTGATTAAAACATAGTTATGAAATTAGATACATTTATTAACCGCCCTGTACTCTCGACGGTTATCTCAATATTTATAGTCATATTGGGCTGCGTGGGGCTATTGTGGCTGCCAATTACACAATATCCGGACATTGCGCCGCCTACAATCCAGGTGAGCACCACCTATACGGGTGCCAACGCCCAGACCGTGCTGAACTCCGTGATTGCGCCTATCGAAGAGCAAATCAACGGTGCGGAAGGTATGACCTACATGCAGTCAACAGCCACCAACACGGGTAACGCCACTATCACTGTCTATTTCCGCCAGGGATTTGACCCGGACATGGCAGCCGTCGACGTTCAGAACCGTGTGGCAAAGGCACAGAGCATGTTGCCGGCCGAAGTAACCAAAGTGGGTGTCATCACCAAGAAACGTCAGACATCCATGCTTCTCGTATTCTCCCTCTACTCACCCGACGGTTCGTATGAGACGGAGTTCATCGAGAACTACATGAAAATCAACGTCATCCCGCAAATCCAACGTGTATCCGGTGTAGGTGATGCCATGGTGATGGGTGCCGACTATTCTATGCGTATCTGGCTGAAGCCGGACGTAATGGCGCAGTATCAACTGATGCCGACCGACATCACGGCAGCCCTTGCCGAACAGAACATCGAAGCGGCTCCGGGACAGTTCGGTGAACGCGGCGACCAGAGCTACCAGTACATCATGCGCTATAAAGGCCGTCTTGTCACTCCGGAAGAGTTTGAAAACATCGTCATCCGCACCAACCCGAACGGCGAAGTGCTTTATCTGAAAGACGTTGCAGAACTCGAACTCGGACGTGTTGACTACGGTTTCTCTAACAAGACAAACGGACAGCCTGCCGCATCTGCCATGATCTTCCAGACAGCGGGCTCCAATGCAACACAGGTTATCAACGGCGTATTGGCCGAAATCGACAAGGCAAGCGAAGAACTTCCTGACGGATTGGAATTCAACATTTCAATGAACACCAACGACTTCCTCTTTGCTTCTATCCATGAAGTAATCAAGACCCTTATCGAAGCGTTCATCCTCGTGTTCATCGTGGTTTACATCTTCCTGCAGGATATCCGCTCAACCATTATCCCGGCAATTGCCATCCCGGTAGCCCTTATCGGTACATTCTTCGGTCTGTACTTGATTGGATTCTCCATCAACTTGCTGACTTTGGCTGCATTGGTATTGGCTATCGCCATTGTGGTGGACGACGCCATTGTGGTGGTCGAGGCGGTTCACGCCAAGCTGGACGAAGGCTACACCTCCGCCCGTCTTGCCGCCATCGACGCTATGCGTGAAATCGGTGGAGCACTTGTCTCCATTACATTGGTCATGATGCTTGTGTTCGTGCCGGTATCATTCATTTCCGGTACGTCAGGTATCTTCTACCGCCAGTTCGGTCTGACAATGGCCATCGCCATCGGTCTTTCCGCATTGAACGCGCTTACCCTTTCACCGGCTCTTTGCGGTATCTTCCTGAAACCGCACAAGGAAGGCGAAAACAAGAAAAAGTCGGTCATCGACCGTTTCCACGACGGATTCAACCGCATGTACGACGGTATTCTTGAAAAATATAAGGGCTACACGAAATTCTTCATCAACCACAAGGTGACATCATTCGGCATCGTAGGTGCCAGCATCGTTGCACTTGTCATGCTCATGCTCAGCACTTCTACAGCCCTCGTTCCGAACGAAGATCCCGGTGTGCTCTTCTGTATGGTGAACATGCCCCCTGCCACTTCACAGGAGCGCACCATCGAAGTGATGGACGAAGTGGACAAGATTCTGGCCGACATTCCGGCAATCAACTACCGTACGCAAATCATCGGCTACAGCTTCCTTGCCGGACAGGGTAACACCTACGGTACGTTCATCATCAAGCTGAAAGACTGGAGCGAACGTACGAAGGAAGAAAGCGCGGAAGCCATCCTCGGACAGCTTTACGCACGCACAGGCCAGCAAATCAAGGACAGTAACGTCATGATATTCCAGCCGCCTATGATTTCCGGTTACTCCGTGACGAGCGGTTTCGAATTCCAGTTGCAGGACAAGACCGGCGGCGACATCAACAACTTCTCGCAAATCGCCCAGGACTTCCTTGCCAAACTGAACCAACGTCCGGAAATCCAGATGGCATACACCACATTCAACCCTACATTCCCGCAATATATGGTTGACATCGACGTGGCCAAGGCAAAACAGGCAGGGACCGACCCAAGCACGGTGCTTTCTACACTGCAAGGATATTTCGGCGGTATGTACATCTCCAACTTCAACCGTTTCGGTAAACTTTACCGTGTGATGATGCAGGCCGCACCAGAATCCCGTGTTTCTCCGGAATCGTTGAACCAAATTAAGATTCGTGTCGGAAGCGAAATGGCACCGATTACCAACTTCGTAACATTGAAGCGTGTATATGGTCCTGACATCATTTCACGTTTCAACATGTACACGTCAATCTCTGTCAACGGTACGCCTAACCCCGGCTATTCTTCGGGTGATGCCATCCGTGCCATTGAGGAAGTTGCCGCAGAAACGCTTCCGCAGGGATTCGGTTATGAATTCTCCGGTATGACCCGTGAGGAACAGTCAACTTCTTCGTCCTCAACCGCCGTTGTATTCGGCTTGTGTCTGCTCTTCGTCTACTTGCTTCTTTCAGCACAGTACGAAAGCTACATCCTGCCGCTGGCCGTTATCCTTTCCATTCCGTTCGGTTTGATGGGTTCGTTCATCTTCGCCAAGATTTTCGGAATCAACAACAACATCTACCTGCAAATCGGTTTGATTATGTTGATTGGTCTGTTGGCCAAGAACGCCATCCTTATCGTTGAGTTCGCCCTCGACCGCCGCCGTACGGGCATGAGCATCGTAGGTGCAGCCGTTGCCGGTGCAGCCGCCCGTCTGCGTCCTATCCTCATGACATCACTGGCACTGATTATTGGTCTGCTCCCGTTGATGTTCGCTTCGGGCGTAGGTGCAAACGGTAACAATGCCCTGGGTACGGGTGCCGTAGGCGGTATGCTCATCGGTATGATTCTCCAGGTACTCATCGTTCCGGCACTCTTCGTGGCCTTCGAAACACTTCAGGAGAAATTCGTACCTATCAAATGGAAAGATACCGACAATACGGAACTGCACGACCAAATCGAACAGTACAATCATTAATCTACTTT
>ULSJ01004660.1_pt1 | contig 21040 bp, 16 predicted proteins | sample 1956291 | NCBI WGS metagenome assembly ULSJ01 (sample SAMEA4835705, study PRJEB28245) | human gut metagenome | biome: gut microbiome; material: fecal sample | place: Denmark | collected 2008 | reverse complement strand
GACCATCGACAACCTGCCGTTGTACGACACGACCCTCAATCCCGACGGCAGCCTGCGCAAGTACCGCTATTACATCTTCGAAAACACGAGCGTCGGCAACGGCACGCTGGACCGCTACACGCCGGTGATGACGGCGGATGAAAGCGAACTCGTCGGCTCGATTCTCTACATCACCTTCAAGGATACGACGGAAAACAACGTGACCATCACCAACGTGCCCAAGAGCATCAGCATTGTCAAGCAATGGGCGGACGCGGACACGTTCGGCGAAGAGGGCATGATGCAGGACATCTACCTTGAAGTCATGATGAAGTATCAGGAAGTCTACTCCACGCAGTGGAAAACGGAAAACCTGCTGGAAAAGAGCTACTTCAGCCTGAAGGACGTTATCTGCACGCCGAGTTCGCTCACGGCGGAGCTGGTGCAGATTAACGGCGCGCCCTACCTGCATGTGTCGGGGCTGGCGAAGGCGGATGAACCGTGGCGCGTGACCATCCGGAATCTGCCGGGCTACAACAGTGCGTCCTTCATCATCCGCGAAGTGGAGCTGGCGGGCTACCTGAACAACCTGCCGGACGGCAAGCTGGAGCTGGGCTTCAACGAAATCGGCACGATTACCAACACGCCGACGCAGCTGAAAATCACCAAACAGTTCAAGCAGGCGTATTTCCCCGTAGGCAGCGAAAGCGAACTGCCGCTGAATGTTCGCAATACCGTCGTGTACCTGCAAATCTGGCGCGAAAAGCGTGACGGCGCTGGTCTTCCCCAACACGAACGCTACACGCCCTTGCTGGGCGCGCTGGAAGCGAACATGGACGCGACGATCTTGCCGGACGGCACCGTGAAGCTGACGGTCGGCACGAATACGCCGACCGACGCCGCAACGCTGACGCTGACACGCCTGCCGCGCTACTGGTTCGACAAGGATACAGGCGCAAGCGGCGAATGGTACTACTACGTCAAGGAAGTGGACGCGGAAGGCAACGAAGTCCATTCGGCTTCTGACCCGACGAACGGCGAACGGCCGGAAATCAACCTGAACGTCAAGACCCTTACTGTCACCAACACCCTGACCGACGTCAGTGCCCGCAAGGTCTGGACGTCGCTGGACAATCAGTTCACACTGAATCCCGCGAACCTCCCGGACATCACGCTGACGCTCAAGCAGACCACCGCGGAAACGGCGGCGGACGGCGACAAGATCATCGCGACCGTTACCCTTGGCTGGGACGCGGAAGCGGGGAAGGTCGTCACGAAGAATCTGGATGGCTGGCAGTTTGGCGAAGTGGTTGAATACACCGCGCCGGAAGGCAGCAAGAACATCTGGTGGGGCTACAAGTGGTACAATCTCCCGGCGTATGACGCGGGTGGCAACATCTACCGCTACTACGCCAAAGAGCAGACCCCGGTGGGCAGCGGCTGGCAGCTGGTGACGGACGACACGAACGCCACGAACACCGCGCCGATTCCCGCGAACAGCGAAAACCGCGTCTTCCAGATTACGAACACACCCATTACCTACACGCTGCCCGAGACGGGCGGCATCGGCACACTGCCGTACACGGCGGGCGGTCTGCTGCTGATGGCAGCGGCGGCATTGCTGCTGGGGCAGGAAATCAAACGCCGGAGGGAAGGCTGCTGAGCAGTCGGCAGCCCCCTTCCGGGGCAGCTCAATCCGTATACGCGGGCGAAAGCCCTTGTATAAACATGGGGAAAAAAACGACGGGAGGAGGAATGAAAAAAGCATAGCAGCTATACGTCAGGAGACCTCCCGACGTAGGCAACCCCGGTAATCCCCGCAAAACGTTTCCCAATGAGTGAAAAACGACAACGAAAAGGAGAAAAACCATGAAAAAGTTTTGGGCAATTCTGCTGGCCATGATGCTCGTGCTGAGCATGGTCACTGTCGCGGGCGCAACGGAAGTGGAAAATCCGTCTACTGACGCGGAAGGCTTTACGATTACGGTAAACCCGAAGGACGATGTGGATCACGAATACCAAGTGTACCAGATTTTCACTGCTGATGTTGAAACAAATGCAGGAGTAAAGGTGCTGACGAGCGTCAAGTGGGGCACAAATGCCAAGAACGATACTGATGCGGTCAGGACTGGCGACCCTGTTCCGGACGCTGTTCTGGATGCTCTGAAAGCTGTTTCGGGCACGAATCAGGAAAAGCTGGCTGAAATCACGAAGTACTGGAATGCTGACTCCACTCCGGTTGATACGTTCGCTTCCACCAAAGCAGCCCCCGGCACGAGCAAGAAGCTGACCCCCGGCTATTACCTTGTGCGGGACAATCAGGCAAAGCTGGAAGGCAAGGACGGCGCTGCCACGCTGCTGATTGTAAAGGTGCTGGATCAGGACATCGTTGCGACTGCAAAGTCTGAAAAGCCCTCTGTGGACAAGCAGGTACAGGACGAAGTTGCTGATGCCGAAAAGAACGGCGGAGAAGTGAATCCGGAAGGCTGGGGCGAGAGTGCCGACCACGCGCTGTTTGAAAACTTCAAGTTCCGTCTGGTCGCAACTATTCCGGTCAACGCAGATTATAATGACTATCCGACGTACAAGCTGGTCTTCAACGACACCATGTCCAAGGGCATTACCTTTGTTCAGATTGATTCTGTGAAGGTGAACGGCACCGAACTGAAAGCTACCGATTATGTTTGCACTGCAACGCCTGGTCAGAAGGGCGCAGGCAAGGTTGGTGACAATCAGGCTCAGCCGTCTTGGACGCTCACAATCGAAGACCTGAAGAAGGTGATGAAAGAAAACACCAGCATCACTGCTACGGACAAGATTACGGTTGAGGTTGTTTACACGGCGTATCTGAACGAAGAAGCGCAGGTCTTCAACGCGAGCGCCAACAGCACGGACAACAAGAACAGCGTCGATTTGGAATACTCCAACAACCCCAATGCTGATGGCATGGGCAAAACGCCGGAAGACCATGTGTGGCTCTTCACCTATGTTGTGAACAACACGAAGTATGCGAACACGGCTGAGGCAGGCAACGAACTGGAAGGCGCTGGCTTCACGCTTTATGATCAAAATGACCGTGTTGTTCCGCTGTGGAAGGATGCCGATGGCAATTACATTGTCGCAGGCACCACGAAGCCGAATGATACCTATACGGATGTCGCAAACAATGAAATGATTACGGAAGCCAATGGTACGTTTAACATCATCGGTCTGGATCACGGCACGTACACGCTGAAGGAAACCACGGTTCCTGCTACCTATAATCCGCTGGATCCTGTCACCATCACGATTTCGGCAGACCACAAGGAAGCTGCTGGTGGTGCAAGTGCAACCATGGAACTCACGGCGGCTTCTACGATGAACAACAAGCTCGTCAACAAGTCCGGCGCGACCCTGCCTGAGACCGGCGGCATCGGCACGACCATCTTCTACGTGCTGGGCGGCATGATGTTCGTGGGCGCGGCGCTCATCCTCATCGTTCGCCGCAAGGCCGAAGCGGACGAAATCTAATTTCTCTCCCGCAATTCGTTGAACATCCCCATGTTCTGATGAAACCCCTGCCGGGCGGTGCGCGCAATGCCGCCGCCCGGCATTCCCAAATGGGAAAATGAAGCATGTTTGCAGAAAGGAGGCGGCTCATGAAGCGCAATATGACAACCATTTTGCTGTTTGTGGTGCTGTTTGTGGGTCTGGCGCTCCTTCTGTACCCGTCCGTGTCGGATTTCTACAATTCCTTCCACCAGTCGCGTGCCGTAGCTACCTACAACACGGTGGTGGAGCAGGAGTCCAAGAAGGATTACGAGGCGGATTGGGCGGCGGCAAACGCTTATAACGAAAAACTCCGCGCACAGTCCACCGTTGATCGCTTGATTATGACCGACGAGGAGCGCGAGGAGTACGACGCGGTGATGAATGTCGGCGGTTCGGGCATCATCGGGGTGATTGAGATTCCGCAGATTGCCGTGACGCTGCCGCTGTATCACTCGACGAACGCCAACGTGCTTCAGGTCGCCGTCGGTCACATTGAGGGCACAAGCCTGCCGACTGGCGAACCGGGAACGCATTCCGCCTTCTCGGCGCATCGAGGGCTGCCCTCCGCCAAGCTCTTTACCAACCTTGACCAGCTCACCTACGGCGATACCTTCACCCTCCGCGTGCTGGACAAGGTGCTGACCTATGAAATCGACCAGATTCTCATTGTCGAGCCGCATGACGTCAGCGCACTGCAAATCTATGACGGCATGGATTTGTGCACGCTCGTCACCTGCACGCCCTACGGCATTAACTCGCACCGGCTGCTTGTCCGCGGACACCGGGTCGAAACGTCGCTTGCGCAGCTATCCGTGCGCATCTCCGCGGACGCACTCGTGATTGACCCCTACATCGTCGCGCCGATTGTCGCCGCGCCGATGCTGCTGATTCTCCTCATTCTCATGCTGGTAACGACCAGCCCGAAACACAAGAAGCGGAAAGGAGCTGAGCGGTCGTGATGAGCCGCAAACCCTCGCGCCTGCTGGCGCTTGTCCTGCTGACAGCATTGTGCTGCCTTCTGCTTGCGCCCTGCGCGCTTGCCTTTGAACGGGTGGATTTGACGCACCCCTTGACGTTCGCCATTCAGGCGGATGACAACGAGGATGATGCGCACCTGCCCGGCGTGACCTTCCAGCTGTATCAGGTGGCGGACATGGACGCGGACGCTCGGTTCGCCCTGCGCAGCCCGTACAGCACCCTGAATATCGACATTAACGCGCTGAAGAATGCGGCGGACTGGGCAGCCGCGTCCGAAGCGATGAAAGCCCTCACCGCGTCCGAAACGCCTGATTTCACCGGCACGACGGACGAAAACGGCAGAGTAACATTTACGGGCCTGAACCCCGGTCTGTACCTTGTTTCTGGCACGCCGGTCATCATCGGCGGCTGGGCGTACAGCTTCCAGTCCTTCCTGACCTCTGTGCCGACGCGCAATGTGGACGACGAGTGGCAGTACGATGTCCTCTCCACCATCAAGCTGGAACGTTCACCCGCGCTGATTGACCTTGAGTGTGTCAAGGTGTGGGACGACGACAACCGCGGCACATATCGCCCTGTGCAGATTGAGATTCATCTGATGCAGGACGGTCAGCATATCGACACGGTGATTCTGAACAGCGAAAACAACTGGCACCATATCTTCAAGGATTTGCCGGCTGACCATGTGTACACCCTCAACGAGATTCTGGGGTCTGATGTGTACTATGAGCCGGAATATTCCATCGAAAACGGCGTGTATGTGATTACCAACCGCCGCACGGTCACGCCGACCCCGACCGCCCCGATTCCCGAAACGGGGCAACTGTGGTGGCCGGTGCCGATTCTGGCGGGTGCGGGCATGATTCTGTTCGTCATTGGCTGGATTCTGCACCGGAAATGGAGCCAAGAGCATGAAGAACCGTAAGGGCAATTTGCTGATGACGCTGGGGCTGGTGCTGATTTTGGCTGCTCTGGCGCTGGTGGGCTACAACCAGTGGGATGCCAGCCGCGCGCAGCAGGAGTCGGATGATGCGCTGATGGCGCTGGAGCAGATTCGCATTCAGCGGCAGATGGAATCGCAGCAGACCGCCGCACCGCCCGTAGTCACCGCGACGATGATGCCGACAGACACACCCGCGACGGATGCGCCGATAACCGACGCGCCGACGGCGGATGCCACTGCAGCGGATACCCCGGCAGTATCCACGCCCTCCGTAACTGACGCACTGACGACCGACATTCCGCGTGATGACGTAACCGCCACGAACACCCCTGCGACGAGTGCGCCCGCAACGGTGAATCCTGCGACAAACCAGCTGAAGCCGACGAGCGCGCCAACGGCGAATCCTGCGACGAACCTGCCGAATCCGACAAACACGCCGACGGCAGGGACTGCGACGAATCCACCGAAGCCGACGAGTGCGCCGACGGCAGGGACTGCGACGAATCCGCCGAAACCGACGAGTGCGCCGACGGCAGGGAATGCGACGAATCCGCCGAAACCGACGAGCGCGCAGACGGCGGGGACTGCGACGAACCCGCCGAAGCCGACGAGCGCGCCAACGGCAGGGACTGCAACGAATCCACCGAAGCCGACGAGCACGCCGACGGCAGGGACTGCAACGAATCCACCGAAGCCGACAAATACGCCGACGGCAGGGACTGCAACGAATCCACCGAAGCCGACGAGCACGCCGGATGCCGCGCAGACATCAAATCCGACGAGCACGCCGGAAATCACCGAAACGCCCATGCCGACGGAATCACCCGAACCGACCGAAACGCCTGAACCGACACCATCCCCCGAACCCACGCCGACACCCACGCCCGCGCCGACGGGTAAGCTCTACGAGCGCGTGCCGGGAATCGAAATGCCGGGCGAGAAGGTCAATGGGCACGAGTATATCGGCACGCTGTCCATCCCGTCGCTGGGGCTGAAAGTGCCGGTGCAGCGCAACTGGTCGTACGAGAACCTGAGCGTGTCGCCGTGCCGCTATTCCGGCAGCGCCTACGCGGGCAACCTCGCTATTATTGCGCACACCTACCACTTTGGCAAGCTGAGCAGCTTGGCGCTGGACGCAACCGTTACCTTCACAGACATGGAGAATAACGTTTTCCGCTACGTTGTGCGGGAGAAAAACACGATTTCGCCCAACGATGCGAACGAAATTGCCCATTCCGACTATGACCTGACGCTTGTGACCTGCACCCTCAGCGGTACAAAACGCGTGGCGGTGTACTGCGAGCGCGTGAAATAATCCAACAAAAGGACTGTCTGCAACGGGCAGCCCTTTTTTCGTGAAATCCATGCAACACGGCAGGAATTGACGGGGTGGAGCGCGAAATAAACAAGCGCGGCGTAACTTTCGCCGCAGGAAGGGAAAGCAACCTTGAACTGGAAAATACACCTTTATCGTGCTATCCTCTGGCTGATTACGCTGTCCCTGCTGCTGGTGATGTTCGGCTTCTCGGCACAGGAAGGCACGCAGTCCAGCAGCATCAGCGATAAAATTGCCCGCCCAATTACGGATTCTCTGGCGCAGCGGCAGGGACTGACGGGGCAGGCGTACTGGAAGCTGTATGTACAGGTGGATTTTGCCGTGCGGAAAACGGCGCATTTCTTGGAGTACACGCTCTTGGGAATCCTGCTGACGCTGCTGCTGGACAGCTACTGCGCCCGCTGGCACTGGCTGTCATGGGCGGGATGTACGCTCTATGCCGCGACGGACGAAATCCATCAGCTTTTCGTTGCCGGGCGCACGGGCAAGTGGCAGGATGTGCTGGTGGATTCATCGGGCGCGCTGGCGGGGCTGCTGATGGCGATGTTTATGCTCTGGCTGATTCGGCGGCGCAGGGCGAAAAAGCAATCAACATAATAAATAGGAGGCAGATTATGCTGACAATCGAACAGCTTTACGACCTTAACCACACTTTGGCGGCGGATTACCTGCGGCAGTTTACCTATCCGTGGGAGGCGCTTGTGGGCATCAAGGCGGAAATCCTGCGTATCGGCGCGGCGCTTGACCCGGCGGAATACACCGAAGTCAGCGAGCATGTCTGGGTGCACAAAACCGCGACGGTTGCGCCGACGGCGTATCTGGGTGCGCCCTGCATCATCGGCGCGCGGACGGAAGTGCGGCATTGCGCGTTCATCCGCGGCAGTGCGCTGGTGGGGGCAGACTGCGTGGTCGGCAACTCTGTGGAGCTGAAGAACGTGATTCTTTTCGACCATGTACAGACGCCGCACTACAACTACGTCGGCGACAGCATCCTCGGTTATTGCAGCCACATGGGGGCGGGGTCGATTACCAGCAACGTGAAGAGCGACAAGACGCTGGTGACGGTTCGCGGCGCAGGCGAAAGCATGGCAACCGGCTTGAAGAAAATGGGCGCAATGCTTGGCGACTATGTGGAAGTCGGCTGCAACAGCGTGCTGAACCCCGGCACGGTTATCGGGCGGGAGAGCCAAATCTACCCGCTGAGCTGCGTGCGTGGTGAAGTGCCCGAAAGAAGCATCTGGAAAACTGGCGGCGTGGTGGTGAAGAAGCAATGATTCAGCCGATTGTGAGAGATGTGATGTTCCTGTCCTGCAAGAGCCAGATGGCGACGGCGGAGGATCTGCCCGTTGCGCGTGACCTCGCGGATACCCTGCGTGCCCATGCGCACGAGTGCGTCGGCATGGCGGCGAACATGATTGGCGTCCGCAAGCGCATCATTGCGGTGATGGCGGGGAAAACCGTGCTGGTGATGCTCAACCCGGTCATCACGGATCGCCAGATTCCCTTCGCAGCGCAGGAGGGGTGCTTGTCTCTGGACGGCGAGCGCTCGTGTTTGCGGTATCAGCAGATTTTGATGGAATATCAGGATGAGCAGCTGCAGCGGCATGTGCAGCGGTTCTCTGGTTTCACCGCGCAGGTGATTCAGCATGAGGTGGATCATTTGGAAGGCATCATTATTTGAGGTGAGGACATGACTATCACACAAACGCTCTGTCAGGAGTTCCAAACCGCCCCGTGGCAAATCGACGCCGTCATTCGCCTGCTTGACGAGGGCTGCACGCTGCCGTTTATCGCGCGCTACCGCAAGGAACAGCACGGGTCGCTGGATGACCAGAAGCTGCGTGAAATCAGCGAACGGCTGACGGCGCTGCGGGCGCTCGAAGCGCGTCGGCAGGAAATCAGTGAAAGCCTGCAAAAGTTAGATGTCTGGACGGAGAAGCTGCAAAGCGACCTCGATGCTGCCGCGACATTGGCGCAATTGGAGGATATTTATCGCCCGTACCGCCCGAAGCGCCGTACCCGCGCGTCGATTGCCAAGGAGAAGGGGCTGGAGCCGCTCGCGAACGCGCTGATGCTCCAGCAGCGGAACATGATGGCGCCGGAAACCATCGCCCTGCGCTATGTGAACGCGGAGAAGGGCGTCGAAACGGCGGAGGATGCCCTGCAAGGCGCGATGGATATCATCGCCGAGGTCGTCAGCGACGATGCCGCCGTCCGCACGAAGCTCAAAACGTACTACCATCAAACGGCGATGGTCGCGACGGCCGCGGCGAAAGACGAGGACAGCACCTACCGCATGTACTACGACCACCGTGAGCCGCTGCGCCTGATGCCGTCGCACCGGGTGCTGGCGATGAACCGCGGGGAGAAGGAGGGCTTCCTCAAAGTCGCGCTGGACGTGGACAAGGAGAAGGCGCAGCAGCTCGTGCGCTATGGCTTTGTGCAGCAGACGGGCAGCCCGGCGTGCAAGTACGTCGCGCAGGCGTGCGACGACGCGTATACGCGGCTGATTGCGCCGTCGCTGGACACGGAACTGCGCGCGGAGTTGACCGACAAGGCGAGTGCGGCGGCGATTCGCGTGTTCGCGCTGAACCTGCGCCCGCTGCTGATGCAGCCGCCGGTGCGCGGGAAGGTCGCGATGGGGCTTGACCCCGGCATCCGCACGGGCTGCAAGGTCGCGGTTGTGGACGAAACCGGGCGTGTGCTGGATACGGGCGTCATTTTCCCGCTGCCCAGCCACGGCAAGGTTGCGCAGGCGAAGGAAACCGTCAAGCGCATGATCCAGAAGCACCACGTCGGCATCGTCGCCATTGGCAACGGCACGGCGGGGCGCGAGACAGAGCAGTTCTTCGTCGAGGTGATGAAGGAGCTGGCGCTGGGCGACGCGCTCAAATACATGGTCGTCAGCGAGGCGGGCGCGTCGGTGTATTCCGCGTCGAAGCTTGCGGCGGAGGAGTTCCCGCAGTTTGATGTCAGTCTGCGTTCGGCGGTGTCGATTGCGCGGCGGCTGCAGGATCCGCTGGCGGAGCTGGTCAAAATCGATCCGAAGGCGATTGGCGTAGGACAGTATCAGCATGACCTGAAAGCAGCGGAACTGGACGCGGCGCTGGGCGGCGTGGTCGAAGACTGTGTGAACAGCGTCGGTGTGGATGTGAATACGGCGAGCGTGTCGCTGCTGAGTTACGTCGCGGGCATCAACACGACCGTCGCGAAGAACATCGTGGCGTACCGCGAGGAAAACGGCGCGTTTACGACCCGTGCGCAGCTGAAGAAAGTGCCGCGCCTTGGGCCGAAAGCCTTTGAACAGTGCGCAGGCTTCCTGCGCATTCCCGGCGGCAAGGAATTGATGGAGAACACAGGCGTTCACCCGGAGAGTTACGACGCGGCGCGCGCCCTTTTGAAGCACTTTTCGCTCACCCCGGCGGAGGCGGTCGGCAAGCTGCTGACCTTGGCGGACGCGGAGGGGTTCGCGGCGCTGGCGAAGCAGCTGAATGTGGGCGAACCGACCCTGCGCGACATTGCGGCGGAACTGTCCCGCCCCGGCCGCGACCCGCGTGATGAGCTGCCGCAGGTGCTGATGCGCAGCGACGTGATGGATTTGAAGGACTTGCAGCCCGGCATGGAACTTCGCGGCACGGTGCGCAACGTGACCGACTTCGGCGCGTTTGTGGACATCGGCGTTCACCGCGACGGCTTGGTGCATATCAGCCAGATGGCGCAGCGACGCGTGAATCATCCGAGCGAAGTCGTCCGAGTCGGCGACATCGTGACCGTGTGGGTGCTGGAAGCGGATGCGAAAACGAACCGCATCAGCCTGACGATGCGTCCGCCGGCGAAAGGGGAAGGCAATTTCTCAACAACCAAAAGCACACAAACGAAAAAACTAACATAACAGACCTGTAACATCCGAAGGGACGCCGAAGGTTTCCAAAGAGCGATCGGAAAGCCCTTTGGTCGCTCCCGAAGGAGCGAAATCCCTGCGTAACAATCCAATCCTATAAGCAATAGGAGGAAAATTCATGCAAAACATGCGAAAATGGATTGCACTATTCTTGACCATGCTGCTGCCGGTGCTTCCGGCAGCCGCCGAGGAGGAATCAACCATGCTGACAGGCAAAAAAGCGACGGAAATCGTTGAGATGATGGGTTTCGGGTGGAATCTGGGCAATACGCTGGACGCAACCGGCGGCAATACCGCGGATGTGACCGCGCAGGAGCAGTCGTGGGGGAACGCGAAAATCACCCCGGAACTGATGGTGCGCGTGAAGGAAGCGGGCTTTGACACCATCCGCATTCCCGTGACTTGGTACCGCTATACCTCGGACGATGGGACGTACACCATCCGCGAGGACTTCCTCCAGCATGTCCGCGAAGTGGTCGAGTGGGCGCGCGAGGCGGACTTGTTCGTCATCCTCAATATGCACCACGAAGCGTGGATTAACGAGCCGAATTTCGCGGCGGACGCGGAGAAAATCGGCGAGCAGCTGACGGCAATGTGGCGGCAGATTGCGGACACCTTCGCCGACTTTGACCAGCATGTGATTTTCGAGGGCATGAACGAGCCGCGCGCGCAGGGTACGAACTATGAGTGGAGCGGCAACGCGGCGTGCTACGCTGCCGTCAACTACCTCAACCAAGTGTTCGTGAACACCATCCGCAAGGACGCCAAGGGCTGCAACGCCGAGCGCTGCCTGATGATTCCGGGCTACGCGGCGACCAGCTCCCCGGCGGGCACGGCGGCGATTGCCCTGCCGACGGTGGATGGCGAAGCGGCGGCAAACATCATCGTGTCCGTGCATTCGTATGATCCGCAGACCTTCTGCCTGCAGGACACGCAGACGACGTTCGACCCGGAGAAGGATGGCGCGAAAATCAACCGCGTGTTCGAGAACATCAAGGAAACCTTCCTTGACCGGGGGATTCCGGTCGTGATGGGCGAAACGGGTGCGACGAACACGAATGGCAATCACGACGAGCGCGCGAAGTGGGCGTACTGTGTCGCGCAGAATGCCCAGCGCTACGGCGTGCCGATTGTCATCTGGGACAATGGGAACAATCAGACGTCCGGCGGTGAGTGCCACGCCTGGATTCGCCGCGCAGTGAATCCGAAGCTGCGCAGTCAGGCGACGAGCGTGGTGTACCCGCAGGTGCTGGACGCGCTGTGGGAAGGCAAGAACAGCACGGCATGGGGCAGTGCGCTGACGGAAGTGCGCGCGGAGGCGGACGAGAGCATCCTCTGGGCGAACGCCGACGGCTTGACGAGCCAGAAGGAATGGGATTCCTCCTACATCCAGCTCGAAGCGAAAATGGAGTGGTTCGCGGACGGCGCACGCATTGGCATTCGCTATTCCGGCGCGGGTACGCCTAAAATCGTGCTGGACAGCGCGGAAAAGAGCGTCTGGTGGATTCCGGTGGATGCGGCGGAGATACAGAAGAATGATGACGGTACGAAAACCGCGTGGTTCACGAGCAAAATCCTGCTGGCGGAAATGCGCAAAAACGGCGTTGATAACCCTGCGCAGCTGCAAAATTGTTATGTCATCGCGACGAACGGGAAGATTACCGCTTACCGCATCACCGTAGAGGGCATGGCGACGGCGCTGACGACCTACCATGTGAACGGCAGCGCGATTCATCAGGCTGATTTGCCGGATGCCCCGACCTACCCGCACATGACCTTCTGCGGCTGGTACACCACGCCGGATTATCAGCCCGGCACGGAAGTCACGGGCGCAAGCGGCGCTTCGGACGCATGGGCGAAGATGGCGCTGGACATGAGTGTCATTAAGTAACAAAGGAGTCAAACAACGTTGGATTTTGAATATCTGCTGTTTTTGCAGAACCTCCGGGCGGAAGCGCCGAACTTCATCAACAGCATGCTGCTCTTCATTTCGGAATTTGCCGCCGGGTCGCTGCCGGTTGTCATTATTGTCGTATTCTACTGGTGCATCGACAAGCGCACCGGGCAGCGGATGGGGCTGTGCTTCGCGGGTGCAACGATGGTGACGCAGCTTATCAAGAATATCGCGTGCGTCTATCGCCCTTGGAAGCAGGATGCGCGGCTGCAAATCGCTCCGGAAGCGGCGGCAACGGCAACAGGCTACTCGTTCCCCAGCGGACATGCGACACTGGCAGCGTCCTTTTACGGCAACATCGCGGCGTACCTGAAAAAGTACAGCAAATGGTGGATTCTGCCGTGCGTGCTGCTGACGCTGCTGACGGCATTTGCCCGCAACTGGCTTGGCGCGCACACGCCGCAGGACGTGCTGGTTGGGATGATGATTGCGCTGGTCGTGCTGCTGCTGTCAAAACACCTGCTGAACTGGGCGGACGGCAGCAAGAATCGCGACTGGCTGCTGGCGACTATCGGCATCATCCTGTCTGCCGCGATGCTGATTTACACCAGCGTGAAGCCGTATCCGATGGATGTGCTGCCGGACGGAACGCTGCTGGTTGACCCGTGGGACATGGTGACGGACTGCTACAAGGCGGCGGGGGCGATGATGGGCTTCTGCCTTGGCTGGGTGCTGGAGAGGCACTTTGTCGGTTTTGATGCAAAGGGTGCGGGCAAGGCACGCATGATTCGCGGCGTGGTCGGTGTGGCGCTGCTGCTGGCGGTGCGGAAGGGAATGAAGGCGGCGGGTAATCTGCTGCTGGATGCACACTGGCTGGGCTTTGCAGAGATGTTCGGGCTGATGCTGTTCGCGATTGTGCTGTATCCGGCACTGTTCCAGTGGGTGGAGGGAAGGAAAAGCAAATCGTGAAATTGGGCGTTTCGGGCGAAAATGGCTCGGAGCGCCTTTTTGTGGTTCTTCACGGAAAGTTGGGGGAGCAAACAAGGGATTAGGCGAAGCCCCAAAAGCTGCACGCGGAAGGAGCATGAAAGTGCGACCAACCCAATCGCGAAAAGGGGTCAAGGGGCAATGCCCCTTGCAGGGTCAAGGGACAGCGTCCCTTGTGGGGTTTGGGGCAACGCCCCAACTGTCCCTCGTCCGACCAATCCCAAGGAAGTCGCCAACAAAGGCGCAGGCAGCGCAGCGTCCCTGCCAGTAACTTTGCGCGTCCGCAGACGCGCCCCCAAGCTGCTTTCCCCCCAAGCTTCCGTGAAGAACTTTTTTGTGTACGCATTTTATGCATGAACGCATATGCGCCGGGATATGATAGGAATACGCACCCGGAAAGGATGCAGGAAAGAGAGGAAAGACGCATGGAAGAACGCAAATGTGTCGGTTGGCAGGAACAGGAGACATCTCGCCTGTTTTCCGCTGTGCAGGAGGCGCGGGGCAGCGGCGCACCGCTTCGGCAAGTGTTCGAGGACTTATCCGTGGACTTGGGACGCAAGCCCAACAGCATCCGCAACTACTATTACGCCTGTTTGCGGAATCAGGAGCAGAATACGCCGCGCGTACAGGCATTCATTCCCTTCACGGAGGCGGAGACGCATGACCTCTTGCGTCAGGTGCTGACGGGCTGCGGGCAGGGCATGAGCGTCCGCGCATGTGTCATGCGGATGGCAGACGGCGACCACAGCCGGATGCTGCGCTATCAGAATAAGTACCGCGCGATTTTGAAGCATCATCCGGAGATGATTGCGCAGGTGCGGCAGGAACTGCTGGCAGAGGGCGTTGCTGCGCCCGCGCAAGGGAAGAATCCGCCTGATGAGGCAGAGAACCGCGCCGCGTCCCAGATGATGGCGGAACCGTGCGTGCTGAAAATGCTGGAAGGCATGAAGGAACTGCTTCAGCGGGCGTCGGCGGCGGAGGAAAAGGAGCAATTGCAGCGTTCGCTCGATCGAATGCGCGTGGAGCAGGATTTGCGGCGGATTGCGTGGGAGAAAGATTATGACGCGGCTGTGCAGCTGATTCGGGAGATGCGGGCGTGCTTGGAAAGCGTTCGTAATTCGCTGGACGGGGAGAAGCGCTGCGATGTGGAGGATTGCCTTGCGAAAGCCGCCTCGTTCCCCAATAAACACGCGGGAGAAGCATGAAAGTGTCACCGATTGAATCGCGTGTAAGGGCTAAGGTGGAGGACTTCGGCACGCTTCATTCGCCCCTTGCGTTCCCCCGAAAAATGCGGTATACTGTCCTTGTAAAGGGGGCATCCACATGGAAATCGGAATTCGGCTGCATGATACGTCGGGGAGTAATTTGGAGGAACACCTGCGTAACGCAAGGGAGCAGGGGTTTTCCTGTGTTCATATCGCGATGAGCAAGGTCGTGCCGGGGTTTAAGATGGCGGATGCGCCGGAACTGCTGACGGACGCGCTGGCGGATGAGGTGCGCGGGCTGCTGGAGAAGTACAATCAACGGTGCGTGCTGCTGGGGTGCTATTTGAACCTGTGCAGCCCCGATCTGTCGGCGCACGAGCGCACGCTGATGAATTATCGTGCGCATTTGCGGTTTGGCAAAAAAATCGGCGCGCTGATGGTCGGCACGGAAACCGGCGCACCCAATATCGGTTACAAATCCTGCCCGGAGTGTCGGACGGAGGAGAGCCTGCGCCTGTTTATCGAGCGCGTGAAGCCCGTCGTTCGCTGGGCGGAGGAAGAGGGCATGATGCTTGCTATCGAGCCGGTCACGCGGCACATCGTCTGCACGGCGGAAAGGTGCCAGCGGGTGCTGGCGGAGGTGCACTCCGAAAACCTGCGGGTTATTCTTGATGCAGTGAACCTGCTCGACCGCGAGAACGTCCATCAGGCGCAAGAAGTTGTGACGGATGCGATTGCGCGTTTGGGGGATTCCGCCGAGCTGCTGCACATCAAGGATTTCCTGCCCGATGGTACGGACGAGTGCGCGTGGGCGCGGCAGAATATCGCGAATGTCAACATGTTTGATGGGCTGCTGTCGATTGCGCCGGGGCTGGGGCAGATGGATTACCGCCCGCTGATGCAGCTCGCGAAGCGCCGGAATCTGCCGATGACGCTGGAGAACACAAATCCGCAGAACGCGGTGTCGGCGCGCCAGACACTCGAAAAGACGCTGGAGGAATGCTGAATGGCAATGGATTTGCAGCGCCTGATGAGCCTGCTGCGCCAGTGTATGCAGCGCTACGATATGGTGTCGGCGGGGGATAAAATCGCGGTCGGACTGTCCGGAGGCAAGGATAGCCTGACGCTGCTGATGGGCCTGAAGCACCTCCAGCGGTTCTATCCCGTGCCGTACGGGCTGTGCGCGATTCACGTCGGCAGCGGTGCGCCGGGCAGCGAGGCAGACGTGGAGACGATGCGGCGGTTCTGCGAAGGATTAGACGTGCCGTTCTATTTTGTGGATGCAAAGGTGTACCAGATTGTGTTTGAAATCCGCAAGGAGAAGCACCCGTGCAGCCTGTGCGCCAAGCTCCGACGCGGCGCGCTCAACGACAAGGCAATGGCGCTGGGATGCAATAAAATCGCGTATGCGCACCATCAGGACGATTTCATCGAAACGAGCCTGATGAACCTAATGCTGGAGGGGCACTACGACTGCTTTCCGCCTGTGACGCACCTCGACCGCACGAACCTGCAAGTCCTTCGCCCCATGCTCATGGTCAAGGAGCGCGACGTGATTGGCTTTGCGCGGAGGGAAAATCTGCCTGTTGTCAAGAATCCATGCCCTGCCGATGGGCATACGCGCCGGCAGGACGTGAAGGACTTCATCCGGCGCAGTCGCGACGTCTTTCCGCAGGGACGCGAATGCCTATATGCATCGCTGCTAGCCTATTTCGACCGAAATGTGACGAAAAATGCAAAAAACGGGTGAAAATCCTCCGAAAACGATATTTTTGGTGAAAAACAACAAAAGCTTTCGAAAAAAATACGAAAAAATGGCGCATTTAGCCGAAAAAAATGTACAAAACGCCCGAAAACAGGGAAGTAACGCTGTAATGATGACAAGTAACCTACTTGACACCATCCGAAAGTAGTGTATAATGGACAATATACGTTGGTATAGGTGACTGATTGCGGGGATGCGGTTCGTCCACTTGCCAATGTATAAGAATGGCTAAAGTGTCACTAAGAACCGAATTTGGCAGATGCGAAATGTCCTCCGACGCAAAATTATCGGGGGGGGGGTATTTTGTCTGCCGATTTTGCAACCTCTGGTTTCACGCCGCCCGATGGAAAGTAGGACAAGCCGATGATTACCATGCAGGAAATGGAGAAGGAGCTGGCCATTTACCGCAAGAACTTTACCGCGGTTCGCCTCATCAGCGAGGCAGATATCTTGCGTACAATTGAAGCGCGCAAGCACAATCCGGCTTCACGCGCCTGCCCCTGCCGGGATGGGCGGATGACATCGCAGGGATGCCGAAACTGCATCGTTCTCCGGGCGTACATGGAGAAATGCAAGAAAATCAAGCTCGAATACGATGACCCGAACGTTTATCAGGTGACAGCGCGTTATTTGCATGTTGAGGGCGGGCGTTATGTGCTGGAACTGGTGCAGAAACTCGACGACGACATGATGATTGACGCCGAGTCGGGCGAGAAGCTTGCCAATCGCCTGTCCAGTTATGAGGACAAGCTGTACCACGATGCGCTCACGGGGACGCTCAACCGCCGCTATTACGAGGAACACATGTGCAAAACCGTCTATGAGGCGGGCATTGCCATGATTGATGTGGATAACTTCAAACTTTATAATGATGTTTTCGGGCACCGCGCGGGCGATGTTGTGCTGGAGACGATGGCGCAGTCCGTTAAGCTGCATACCGCGAGCGGCGATCTGCTGGTGCGCCTGGGCGGAGACGAGTTCCTGCTGGTTATGCCCGGCATCCCCGCTGACCGCCTGTACAGCCGCCTGCTGCAAGTGAGCGAGGCGGTGCACAATACGCCTGTGCCGGGGTACACGAATCTGCAAATTTCGATTAGCATCGGCGGCGTGATGGGCAACGGCCGCCTGCTGGAAACTGCCGTGGAGCAGGCCGACCAGCTGATGTATCAGGCGAAAACGCATACGAACATGGTTATGACGGAGATGATGCTGGCGCAGTCGTCGGAGCAGGAGAATGAACTGCACGCGCGGAAAGAACGCATCCTGATTGTGGATGACTCGGAGTTGAACCGCGCGCTGCTGACGGAAATGCTGGAGGACGACTACGAAATTCTGGAAGCTGCGAATGGGCAGGAGTGCATGGACATTCTGAACGCGGGCAGCGATAAAATTTCGCTGATGCTGCTGGATCTGCTGATGCCTGTGATGGACGGCTTCGAGGTGCTGGCGTCGATGAACCGCAGCCACATGCTGGAAAATCTGCCGGTTATCATGATATCCAGCGAGGACTCGGATGCTTTTATCCGCCGCGCCTACGAGCAGGGCGTGAGCGACTACATCAGCCGCCCGTTCGATGCGAAAGTAGTCTATCGGCGCGTTTACAACACCATTAAGCTGTACGCCAAGCAGCGTCGTCTGGTGTCAATGGTCACGAGCCAAATCCTCGAAAAAGAAAAGAACAACATGCTGCTGATTAACATCCTGAGCCATGTGGTGGAGTTCCGGAACGGTCAAAACGGCTCGCATGTGCAGCATATGCGGCAACTGTCGGAGCGGCTTCTGGAGATGCTGTGTGCCAAAACCGACCGCTACCGCCTGACCCCGCAGGACTGCAACCTGATTGCCCTTGCGTCGTCAATGCACGATATTGGTAAAATCGCCATTGACGCAAAAATTCTGAATAAACCCGGAAAGCTGACACCGGAAGAGTTCGAGCAGATGAAGCAGCACACGATTCTTGGCGCGAAGATGCTCGACGACCTTGCGGCGCACCACAACGAGAAGCTGGTGCGCACGGCATGCGACATTTGCCGCTGGCACCACGAGCGCTATGATGGGCACGGATATCCCGACGGTCTGGTGGGGGACGAAATCCCGATTTCGGCGCAGGTCGTTTCGCTGGCGGATGTGTACGATGCACTCATCAGTGAGCGCGTCTACAAACCCGCGTACAGCCACGAACAGGCGATGGCTATGATCCTGAACGGCGAGTGCGGCGTGTTTAATCCGCTGCTGATTGAGTGCCTGAAGGAACTTCAGGAGACGCTGCGGCGCGAGCTTGAAGTGGCGCCGTTTGACGCGAAGCGCGAAAAAGCACCGGGCGACGGCAAAAAAACTGTAGAATCCAAAGAATAAAAGACGACCCGACTGCCGGCAATATCGGCGGTCGGGTCGATTGATTTACCATTGGTTAACGTGTACGCGGTTTTCTTCGTAGCGGCTGGGGCGCACTGCACGCATGTCGATATCCTCCGCCGGATAGCCGAGCGCGAGGATCGAGTGCGGTACAATCGTCTCCGGCAGCTGGAAAATTGCCGCCTGCCGCTTCACGCGCGTTTCGTCCGGCCAAGTGCCAAGCCAGACCGATCCGATGCCGAGGTCGTTCGCCGCTAACGTCATGTTCTGCGCGGCAATCGCGGCGTCAATCACCCAGAAATCCGGCGCGGGCGGAAAAGCGCGGTCGAGGTCGCCGCAGACAAGAATCGCCGCCGCTGCCTGATTGAGCATCCGCGCGACGCGTCCGTTCGCCTCCGCCATCTGCGCGAGCTTTTCCCGGTCGGTTACGACAATGAACGCCCATTCGCGGGCGTTGACGGCGCACGGCCCGCTCATCGCGGCTTCGAGAATGGTGTGGAGTTTGTCGGGTTCAATCGGCTTGTCAGCAAATTTGCGCACGCTGCGGCGGGTGAGGATGTTCTGCATGGTTTCCATGGGGGAGACTCCTTTCAATGATGATAAATAGTGTTTTTTTGCATTGCGCAGGGGTTTCGCCACTGCGGACGCGATTCCACTGCGACCAATAAAGTTCCATGAGAAAATGTCAGCAGCGGAAGCATACGCTGCCATCCTCAGCATAACACATTTGTGTGCGCAAGACAACGCGCACCACCGAAAAAAATCGCGGGTGGAAAATTGTGCAGCCGCGAAGTTTCCCGGCGGGTCATGTACAAATGGGAAAGAATGTGGTATAATAAAACATGAGCCGCGAGGAACGGCTCGGAAAGGATGAAACACCAATGCTCGATCAGAACGTTGCACGGGAAGTATTGCAGGAAGCGGTACGTACCGGCGGTGATTTCGCTGAAATTTTCATGGAAGACCGCATTGACCACGCAATGGGGATGCGCTCTCATAAGCTGGAAAGCGCGACGACAAGCCGGACGCACGGCGCGGGCGTGCGCGTGTTCAGCGGTACGAATGCGATTTATGCCTACACCAACGATACCAGCCGGGAAGGGCTGATGAACTGTGCGCGTCAGGCAGCAGCGGCGGTGCGCGGCGGCAAGGGCTGCGTCGTTGCGCCGTTTAAGCCGTGGGATGCTTCCCGCCCGGAAGAAATTCTGCTCCTGCCGACTGACGTGAAGGCGGCACTCAAAGCGGAGAAGCTCCGCGCGGCGGAAGCGGCGGCGCGCAGTGTCTCCCCGGAAATTGTGCAGGTGATGGCGAATTATGGCGACCATGTGCAGGATGTGTGCATCTGCAATACCGAGGGCGTGTTCGTGACCGACCGCCGTGTGCAGACGCGCCTGCGCGTGAGTGCGATTGCCAGCAACGGCACGGAGAATCAGTCCGGCAGTGATGCGCCCGGCGCGTCCATGGGCTTTGAATTGTTTGACACGCGCGTGAATGCGGAGGAATCAGGGAAAATTGCTGCCCAGCAGGCAGTGACGATGCTTCATGCACCGGTCTGCCCCGCGGGTGTGATGCCCGTCGCGATTGACAACGGCTTCGGCGGCGTTATCTTCCACGAGGCGTGCGGCCATTCTCTGGAGGCTACCAGCGTGGGCATCGGCGTGAGCGAATTCTGCGGCAAGCTCGGCCAGCAGATTGCGTCGCCCATCGTGACCGCCATCGACGACGGCACGCTTGTCAACAACTGGGGTCAAATTCATGTGGACGACGAAGGCACGCCCAGCCAGCGCACGGTGCTGATTGAGAACGGCATTTTGAAGAGCTACATGGTGGACCGCCTCGGCAGCCGCCGGATGAATCACCCGATTACCGGCTCCTCCCGCCGCGAAAGCTATGCCTATGCCCCCACGAGCCGTATGCGCTCCACCTTCATCGCCCCCGGCAATGACAGCAACGAGGAAATCATCGCGTCCATGGGCGACGGTCTGTATGCCCGCAAGATGGGCGGCGGATCCGTCAACCCGGCGACGGGCGAATTCAACTTCTCCGTGGCGGAAGCGTATCTGGTGCGCGACGGCAAGATTGCCCACCCGGTGCGCGGCGCGTCCCTGATTGGGCGCGGCAGCGAAATCCTGATGAAGATTGACCGCGTTGGCAAAGAACTGGAAC
>ULSJ01035291.1_pt1 | contig 21094 bp, 17 predicted proteins | sample 1956291 | NCBI WGS metagenome assembly ULSJ01 (sample SAMEA4835705, study PRJEB28245) | human gut metagenome | biome: gut microbiome; material: fecal sample | place: Denmark | collected 2008 | reverse complement strand
CAGTCGGTTGTCCTATGAAAGGACTTTTTCAGTGCCCTCCTTTTCAGGCCTGCATTTTTTTGTGTCAATCCCTCTGTGTCCTAAAGAAACGAAAGCAGACAAGTTTCATTTGAGTAGCCAGACCCTCAAACTCTTTCGATTCAAATTTTCACAACACAATTATCTACATACTGATAATTACCACCTTATATTATAATACAAGAGATTACAAATTGGAATACGCACAAAACACACATTTCGCAAAGAAGCATAAACAAAATATTATATTTCATAGCGAAAGCATAATCTTTTATTTTGCATTCATATTTATTAATATATTTTTCATATTGAAAGTATTTAATATTTTTTAACACGTTCTAATTGCTTCATATTAAATCTTTTCCTAAATTGCACTCACCTTAGAAAAAAACTTAAAACCATTCTTAATCCTATGAATCAGTACATATTAGCACTAGACCAGGGCACAAGTAGCTCAAGAGCTATCGTTTTTAACCAAAAAGGAGAAATCTGCTCCACTGCGCAACGCGAATTTCCCCAATATTTTCCAAAGCCAGGATGGGTAGAACACAATCCTCATGAAATTTGGTCATCGCAAGCCTCCGTAATCGCAGAAGCCATTACGCAAATTGACATTACCGGCCTTGACATTGCCGGAATCGGAATCACCAACCAACGTGAAACGACGATTGTTTGGGACCGTGATACAGAAGAGCCCGTATACAACGCCATTGTATGGCAAGACCGCCGCACTTCTGAATACTGCGACCAGCTGAAAGCTGAAGGAAAAACTGATTTTATCCGCAACAAGACAGGCTTGATTCTCGACGCCTATTTCAGCGCAACAAAAATCAAATGGATTCTCGACAATGTGCCGGGAGCAAGAAAAAGAGCTGAAGCCGGAAAATTGATGTTCGGAACAGTCGACAGCTGGCTTATCTGGCGTCTGACCCGTGGCGAAGTTCATGTCACTGACGTAACCAACGCTTCACGTACACTTCTGTTCAACATCCACACCCTTCAATGGGATGACGAATTGCTCGAACTGTTCAACATTCCACGCTCCATGATGCCGGAAGTGAAGTCATCCAGCGAGATTTACGGACACACAAAGACCACAATATTTGCCCACAAGGTGCCCATCGCTGGTATCGCAGGCGACCAGCAGGCTGCCCTCTTCGGACAGATGTGTACAGAACCGGGCATGGTGAAAAACACCTACGGAACGGGCTGCTTCATGCTGATGAACAGCGGCGAAAAGCCAATCATGTCGAAAAACAATCTGCTTACTACCATCGCCTGGAAAATCGGCGACAAAGTGAACTATGCACTCGAAGGTAGTATCTTCGTTGCCGGCTCTGTCGTTCAATGGCTGCGTGACGGTCTCGGCATTATCCGTTCTTCTTCCGAAGTGGAAGAACTGGCATCTTCCGTACCCGACACCGACGGCGTATATTTCGTACCTGCCCTGACCGGCCTCGGTGCTCCGTGGTGGGACCCGTACGCTCGCGGACTTATCTGCAACATCAGCCGTGGTACGACTGCCGCCCATATTGCCCGCGCCGCACTTGAAGGCATTGCATTCCAGACAATGGACATTGTCAGCGGCATGGCCGACGATGCAGGCATTGAGCTGAAAGAACTGAAAGTAGACGGCGGAGCATCGCGCAACAATCTGATGATGCAGTTCCAGGCCGACATTCTCGGTATTCCGGTAATCCGTCCTACGACAACTGAAACGACGGCCCTCGGAGCAGCATTCCTCGCAGGTCTGGCTGTAGGTTATTGGGAAGACATCAATGAAATCCGCAATATGACAGGAATCGAACGCCGCTTTGAACCGTCGAGCGACAACGATGCCATCCAGGAAAAGATCAAAGGCTGGAAAGTGGCTGTTCAACGCGCACTGACAGAAAACAGAGAAAATTAACCTATAATCAACCAAATTTTACTACTATGGAAGTATCACTGTTCACAAAGTATGTTTTCGAATTTGTCGGAACATTAGTACTGATTCTGCTTGGCGACGGCGTTGTTGCCTGCTGCAATCTGAAAAAGTCAAAAGGTGAAGGCGGAGGCTGGGTCGTAATCACCATGGCATGGGGCTTTGCCGTAATGTGTGGTGTATTTATTGCCGGTCCGTTCTCCGGAGCGCACCTCAACCCAGCAGTGACGCTTGGCTTCGCACTCGTCGGAAAATTTGCCTGGGCCGCAGTTCCCGGATATATCATCGCACAGATTCTTGGCGGTATTGCCGGCGGTATTCTCGTCTACATGTTCTACAAGGATCACTTTGATGCAACAGAAGACAAGGCAACGAAACTGGGTGTATTCTGCACAGCTCCGGCAATTCTCAACAAACCGCGCAATCTGTTCTGCGAAATTATCGGAACATTGCTGCTCGTATTTGTTATCATCGTACTTGCTGAAAAGTGCAACTGCGCATCTATCGGCCTCGGTTCGCTCGGCGCATTCCCGGTAACCATGCTTATCATGGCCATCGGTATGTCGCTCGGAGGTACTACCGGTTATGCCATCAATCCTGCCCGTGACCTTGGTCCGCGTATCGCTCATGCCATCCTGCCGATTAAAGACAAAGGCGGAAACGATTGGGGATACAGCTGGGTACCTGTTGCAGGTCCGATGATTGGCGGTGCTTTGGCAGCTGGTTTATACTTCATACTGTTCTAAACAGCTCACATGTGAATTTTCACTCAATGCTATCACTATCGGAGTGGCCAACCCGGCCGCTCCGATTTTTTATTACCACATTCCACCATAACCATATATGCCATCCCCTAACCTACATACCATAACCGCCAACCCATAACCTATAATCCACAAAAAAACTGCCCCTCCGAAGAAAGGCAGTTTCCATCATTGTTATTTCAGCTATTTATTCCAACACATAAACGGCACACGGAGCAAAATCCATTGTTTCAGCGATTGTGACCTTCTTGCCGGAAATAACGTCGGTAAACACATCTCCCGGCTTCATGATTTCATAATAGCGGCTCATGTCGACAGCCTTGGCTTCGTCGTCCGTTCCATTCATCATCACAATTACACGGCGGTCGTCGGCCTTACGTTCATAAACATATAGGCCATTCGACGGCATATAGTGAAGCGTTTTTCCTTCCGACACGGCCTTGTTGCCCTTACGCCAGTTCAACAGGCGGCTCATAAAATCCCAAGCCTCATTCTGCTGAACCGTACGACCTTCAGCTACAAATTCACTGTGGCCGTCGCCCGGAAATCCGCCCGGCATGTCAAGACGAATATTTCCATCGGTCACTTTCTTGTTGCCGAACATCAGCAATTCCGTACCATAATAGATTTGCGGAATGCCGCGTGATGTCAGCAAAAATGTCTGCGCCTGCTTCCAGGAGCCGAGATTTTCCGGTTTCTCAAGCAGAAAGCGGTCCGTGTCATGATTATCAAGGAAAATCAGCAGATTCTTCGGATTGCTATAGACGAAATCCAGAGCCAGATGGTCGTACAGACGGTTCAGTCCCTCGCCCCACGGCAACGTCTTTTCCGTGAAAGCAGGACGGCAAAGATTAAGAAACGGAAAGTCCATCACCGTTTTCAGTTCCGTATCCATCGGGTTGAACTTGTTGCCTTTTTGCATGTAGGCAATACTCATTTCCGAATGCAGCCAGCTTTCACCCACGATATTGAAATTAGGATATTCCTTAGCCACACGGCGGTTCCACTCAGCCATAGCCGCCATGTCGGCATACGGATAAGTGTCCATACGGATGCCGTTCACCTTTGCATATTCAATCCACCAGATAGAATTTTGGATAAGATAAGTCATCAGGTGCGTATTTCGCTGATTCAAATCGGGCATTCCAATTGAAAACCATCCGTCTACCGTCGTTTCCAAATCATATTTGCTGCCATAAGGGTCATGGTTGGTGTTCAGTCGGAAATTAGTCTGCCTGTAACCCTTGGGCATTTTGGAGAAGTCATTTTTCATATTTTCAAGTTCCGACAGTTCGATGGGCGAGTTGAACCAATCCTTGCTCGGAGTATCAGCTATCCACGGGTGCGCTATACCACAATGGTTGAAAATCATGTCCATCACCACACGGATACCGCGACGATGGCATTCCTCAATCAGCTGCTTGTATTCCTCGTTGGTTCCGAAACGCGGGTCTACGCGATAGTAGTTTGTCGTGGCATATCCATGGTAAGAACCGCCAGGCATGTCGTTCTCCAATACCGGAGTCAGCCAAATGGCAGTAATGCCCAGTTCCTGAAGATAGTCGAGATGGTTCAGAATACCTTTCAAGTCACCTCCGTGACGGCCGTTAGGGTCATTTCGGTCAGCCTTTACATTGTATTGAAGGCTTTCGTTCTCATTGTTCGAAGGGTCACCGTCAGAAAAACGGTCGGGCATCATCAGATACAGCGCATCGCTTGAATCAAAGCCCACATACTCCTCAGCCTTACGGTCGCGAGCCAACAGCTCATAGTTCTTTTTGATTTTCTTTTTTCCGGCTTTAAAGGTAATCTCCATTGTGCCCGGCTTCGCTTCATCGCCCACCGTCACATAAATAAACTGATAGTTCGGACTGTCAAGGCGAGCCACCGAATCTATACGCACTCCCGGATAATTGATTTCGGGCACGGCATCGCGTATCCCTTCACCACTGACTGCAATCTGAAGTTGCTTTTCATTCATTCCTGTCCACCACATCGGGGGATTCATGGTCTCAACGGTTGCCGAAAATGCAGGCATCACACCCAGCATTGCTGCCGACAACCCCAAAAATGTCTTTCGTTTCATAGGTTCTTGTAAAATAGTTTTTTCGCCGGCAAAGTAACGAATTTTATTTTCCTACTCCTCATTTAAGGTCGCTGTTATTAAATAATGCTGAAAAAATATGTTATAAAACACATTTTTCTTCAATTTTTCTTGCATAGAACAAAAATACGCCTTATCTTTGCAGTGTAAAAAAGATTGTTAGCAGACCGGAAAACAAATTATAGGTTACAAACTCCAATAGGTTAGCAACCCCGGTCGATGGTTTTAAGTTAGGTTTTAGGTTTTCAGACGGGCAAGAGAGCACGTCAATTAAAAAATGAGCATTATGAATACTTTTGAATTGAACGCAATGAGAGTGAAAAGTATGCCTTCACACAGTTTTCACCCGAACGCATCATTAAGAGTAATGCGTCAGGGATATGTGGCAAACTTTAAAAAGGCACAATAATTCACTCCGCCCTTGCCAAAGTGGCAAGAATTGCAAAAAGCGGAAAATCGGATTCATTCCGATTATTATTTTTGATTTCTCATAATTATATAATATTTCAGCCTTGCAAAAGGCAAAAGCACAAAAGCGAAGCAACCAACTCGGTTACTTCGCTTTATTTTTTACTTTTTCTCTATCTTCAAATCTTTTTGGATTACTTCGCCGTTATCGGTCACGCCTTCAATTTTAACATCATATACAGTATTGTCGGAATCTGAAGCATAGAAAAAATCCGCCACACAGCCGGCGGCTATATGGCGGACAAATCAAATTCTATCGTTTCATTAAAGATAGTACAAATAAATATTGCCCTGTAGTTCTATCGGTTCCTCTCCATCAGCCTTGAGTTCGACCACTGCCGTGAAACTCTTCTTTTCCTTGTCAAGATTGCTGAATGTGACACTGCCCGATGCCGTTGTCTCCCAAAGCGAATTGACGAAGTCCAACTTTTTCTGCAAGACAGCTATATTGATATTTTCTCTCCACATTCTTTCAAATGGCAACGTGTGGGATTCCCCATACAGATTGTCCATCGACGTAGCAGAGAAATGGAATGTCTGACCATTAGAAATGTCGTCGATATCAAGATGCTTTATAAAAAGGTCCATTTCATAGTAGGTATCATCCTCCTGTTTGGCATTTACCGGCTTAAGAGGTGTAAATATGTGCAGCACCGGAGTTACATCGACAATCTCTTCTCCGACATAAAAATCATCGGAAAGCGATTCTACGCTCGGATAGTGACCAAACCTTGGCAAATAAAGGGATCTTTCCCTGTAAATATATTCTTCCCCGTTTATGGTTGCAGTGGCATAGTTAGGACTTAGATAATATCCTTCTTCATCCTTCTCTCCGCAGCCCGTAAAGCAGAATGTACAGAGAAACAGCAATACCCCTAATAAGAGTTTGGCGTTCATAGAACTATATTTTCAAATAAATACCAACTAAATGCGCAGTTCGTGCTGGCAGGCCTGCACCTCGGTGATGCTGCCCATGTGCTTGCCCATATCGTCGGACAATTTCACGCATTCGCGCCACTGCTGGTTGACATTCATCTTGCACTGCGACAGCTTCATCACAATGTTAGCCGGCTTGAAACCGGTGTCGTTGGTCAGATTCGTACCCACGCCGAACGAACATTTGATTTTGCCCTTGCAATAGTTGAATATGCGCAGGCACTTTTCAAAGTCAAGCGCGTTGCTGAATATGATGGTCTTGCTCATCGGGTCGATACCGAATTCACGGTAACGTGCCACCAGCAAATCAACAAATCCGATTTCGTCGCCGGAGTCGCAACGTACGCCGTCGAACAGCTTTGCCTGCTTGCGGCTGAGGTTGCTGAGGAACGATTCCGAAGTATAGGTATCGGCCAATGCCGTACCGAGGTCACCGTCGTAGACGTTCACCCAGTTTTCCAATGCCATATAGTTGGCATGCTTATAGCCGAATTGTGCGCCATGAAACATGAACCATTCATGCGGGTGCGTACCCATCATCTTCATGCCGTATTTCATTGCCAGGTGGCAGTTGGACGTTCCGGTACAGTATTTTGAATGTTCCTTGAGGTAGCGGACCACGAAATCCTGCACTTCATACGAGAAACGGCGGCGGGTGCCGAATTCCGAGAACGGCATGGCATTGCTGTCGGAAATTTCAATCTTATGGTCGAGCCGTTTCTGCATTTCCACATAATCGGGCTGATGACCGTAGAACGTGTTGCTCAACTCCGAAACGATGGCAAGCAGACACACTTCATAAAGCGTCACTTTATAAAGATAGTCGGTCACCTCCATCTGCAAATGCCCCTCTTCGTCCAAATGGACAAGCACCTTTTCCGGTTCAAACCGGAACGACGACAGCCATTCCCAATAAACCAACGGAAGGAAACGGCAGTGTTTCGACATATAGTCAAGTTCCTCAGGCGTGAGCTTCAATTCCGCCATTTCAGCGATTTCGCGCTTCAACACTGCAAGAAATGCATCGTCGTACACTTTCCGGTCGCGATCGGTAAAAACAAAGGTTCCCATGGCATAAGGGAACAATTTTATATAGGCATACGAAGTGGTGAACTTATACAGGTCCGAATCCAGTATAGATTTGATTGTCATAAAGTCCTTTTTTTATTTTTCCTAAAGATAGTGAAAGGTGAGTTGAGAGACAAATGAAAACGCAGTTTTCAAATTTGGCTATCCCGAACCGCATCCTATCATCTTCAAAGATACGAATAAAATTCAAACTGCCTGCATTTTCCGACAGAAAAACGGACAGCAGGGCCATATTCCCCCTTTTCCCGACATACGTCATGCAACGCCTAAAAAAAACGCAGGGCCGACAGACCACGCCTGCCCAGCCCTGCGCATATATCCAATTGCGGAAGTTCCGCTATTTCACAGCTACTTTATAAACAGCTTCACCGGCACGAACTACATACAGTCCGGCAGCGACCGGAATACGGAGTTCATTGCCGTTTTCTTCTGCTACAAGCTGTCCGCCAACATTGTAGACAGCCACCTTCAACGGTTCTACGGCAGAAACAACCACTTCGCCGTCACCGCCACGAACACTGATGCCCGACAATTCTACGCTGCCGACACCACCCTGTCCGCCTTCAGCAACAGTGATGTTGTCCAAATGGATATTGTTGACCTTTCCGGCAATACCCTTGAAGCTCAGACGAAGGTTCTTTTCGCCCTTGAATGCAGCCAAAGAAACAGTGTGCTTCATCCAGCCGTCGGCTTCTGCTCCGGAAACATTGATAGCCTCGCTCACTTCCTCAAAAGCTCCGTTGTTCTTCGATGCCTCAACGATCAAAGCATCGTCAGAAGCAGCACCGGAAGTATGGTAGACATAGAAGGAAAGTTCCGGTTCGTTCAGCGGGCTGACATCAATCTTCTCACTGGTGAAACGAACGATGTCACCGGCATTGTCCACCATTTCATTCATGAACGAAGCCATACCGCCGTCGTTGTCCTGCGGAAGAGCATCAGGAGTATAGCCTTTTTCACCGATACCCCATGCGGATTCCAGACCGACAACCTTTTCATTCATCCACCAGTGAGCCATACCGCCACCTACAAACGATTCGGCAAAAGGAACCGGGCTTGACGGACCGACAAACATCAGTTCCGAATAAGCACTTGCACCGATACCGGCTTCATAGGAAGGAGTTATCACATAGAACACATAAGTTTGTCCGGCACTTGTGTCAATCGTATTGTCGACAAATGTTGTTTCCTTGATGTTTTCAGCTACGACCGTTTCATTGTTGCGGATAATGGTATAGGTCATCGTTCCGTCGTAAAGTTCACCGCCTTCTTCGGCAGCGTCTGGAGCTTCCCAAGTCATTACACAGTTGTGGGCATCATCCTCAACAACCGTGAAATTCTTCACAGCACCCGGACGAGAGTATCCGACAATAACAGAAACTTCCGACGGGTCGCTCTTCAATCCGTTGGAATAAGCGTAAATCACATAAGTATTTTCACCCTTGACTGGTTCATTGTCAATCCATTCAGCACGGAGTGAACCGGCAACTTCACCGGTCGTATAGACTGGCTCTGTTCCACCCTTGCGGTACACTTCCATTTTGTCGACCTTGTTCATGTAAGAACCGTCGATGCAATAAAGCGGAGCATACCATTCCAAACGCACAATCAGCGCACCGGCATTGCCCGGAGTAGCCGTAAGGTTGTAAGGTGATTGCGGAGTCTTGGCAGAACGGTAGTTTTTCACTTCCAAATCATCGATTGTCAGTTCTGTACCGGTCTGGTTATTGTCAGCCGTAAGACCTACACAATAGTTGCCTTCCGACGGTACAATGATATAGCCTTCAATTTCGACATATTCCGTATTGTCGATAACGCGGATATCGCCGATTGGGCCCAGCGGTGTATGCTGTTCGTCGTTTGAGCAAAGAATCAGCATGATTTGTGCCAGTTTTGATGCGTCGGCCACACGTGCCTTCAACGAAACTCTCACTTCCTGTTCCGGCGACATGTGCAGACCGGGAGTATAGAGAATGTCCGGAGCTTCCGACTTCTTGGAAGATGTCCACTTCAGGCAACCGCCGTCCAAAGCAAACACATTGCCGTCGGCATTTCCGTCTTCCACAACACAACCTTCGAGAGCCGTTTCAGTGTCAAACGTATTGACATAAGGCAATTCCAGACGCTCGCCCGAAACGTAATGGTTTTCATAGGTCAGCGAATTTGTCAGCTCATAGCTTTCCGACCAGTCACGCCAGGTCCATTCCATCATTGACAGCTTGTTGCCCTTGTCATCATAAGTAAACTCACGTTTGTACTTATACATCAGACTCAACGATTCGGAATATTCAGCCTCTTCAATAATACCACCATGGTCGTCGTAGGCGTATGTCGTTTTACCTGTCATTTTCCATGTGTATTCGCCCGAACTGTAATCTATCGTATAGTTGTACGGAATTTCCTCCACCACACGATTGTTCTCATCATAGACACGCTCGATTTTCTTTACCGTCTTTTGCGAGCCGTCGGGATAAGTGCGCAACTGTTCTTCTGTAGACACATTTCCTTCGTAAGTGAACACACTTGTTGTTTTAGGAGTTTCATCCCATTGTCCAGTTCCACGGTTCCAGCTATAGTAGCTACGACCCTGTTCCTTACCGTCGTCACCATAGACAGAATTGTATTTACTGTCTTCGCGCAAATAATTGCCGATAAATTTCCATGCAGCGTTGTCCCAAATCCAATCTTCATAACTGATCTGACGCGACATGTCGTCATATCCGAACAACTCCTTCTCATTGTAGGTAAGTTCATCATCCACCAGTTTGTAAGTCCAACGTTCCGTCATTCTCGACAAATCGTCATAAACATAGGCAGTTTTTTCAACAACAGTACCACCGCCGTCATAAGTCAACACGTAATCCAATTGCGTATTTTCACCACTGACCGACAGCGAGCTGCCAAATAAGCATAATAAAGATACAACTGATAAAAAAGTCTTTTTCATAAGCATTACTAAAATCATTGGTTTTGCAAATGTATATATTTTCTCACAAATGTCTGCGGCAAAACAATATTTTATAATTTTGTGCAACTTTTGCGATGGCAAAAGACGTCTAATGGTAAAAAAGATATTCTACAATGAAACCAATATTATCTTCCTTTTTATTAATCATTGCCTGTTTGTGCTCTGTAGTTTCCGCTTTTGCGGCAAATTTTTCCGGGAAAGTAGTCAATAGCGCAGACTTGCAGCCCGTTGAATTTGCCAGCATCGCAGCTTTCAGTCTGCCCGACTCAACATTGCTGGCCAGCACCCTGACAGATGAAAAAGGCGAATTCACCCTTGCCTCGCCCACAGCAAAAGCATTTATAAGAATTTCAGCGATAGGTTTCACTCCGACATATATACCGTTTTCCGACAACGGCACCTGCACCATACACCTGAACGCCGACGGCCGACTGCTTGACGAGGTTACGGTGACAGCCTCACGGCCGACGACACGTATCGTGGGCAATGCGCTCGTCACCGACATAGCCAATTCCCTTCTGGCGAAAATAGGAACTGCAGCCGACGCGCTTGCCAATGTGCCGGGAATCGTCAAGGACAAAGACGGATTCAACGTTCTTGGAAAAGGCACTCCCCTCATCTATCTGAACGGTCGGCAGCTCCGCGACCTTTCGGAACTCGACCGCATCCGCTCGGAAGAAATAAAGTCGGTGGAAGTAATAACCAATCCGGGGGCAAGATATGACGCAACGGTCAAAGCCGTCGTAAAAATCCACACACTTCCGCGAAAAGGCGACGGCATCAGCCTCGACCTCAACTCCACCTACTCGCAATCGCAGAACGTCGACCTGCTGGAGAATGCGGGCATCAACTACCGCCACGAAAATCTCGACGTATTCGGCCGTGTTTCCTACAACCGCTACGCCTACCTGCAAGACAGCGAAATCAACCAGGACAACTATAACGACAGCCATTGGCATCAGTCGAACGACTACTACACTCACGGCGTGAGCCACAATCTTTTTGCCGAAGCCGGTTTCAACTGCCAGTTCAACGAATCCCATTCGACCGGCTTGCGCTATCAACTTTCGGCAACGCCTTCCGACAAAATGTGGAACGAATCGGCAAGCACGGTAGAAAAGGACGGAATGCCCTACGACAAGCTGCTGACATCCAATTTCACACAAATCGACAGCCGCCCCACCCATGCCCTCAACGGCTACTATTGGGGGAAAATTGGTATTGCCGAAATCGACTTCAACGCTGACCTCTTTTTTGAGAAGCGCACCACTCTCACCGACAACAACGAGACAAGCTCCGAAGGAAACGACCGCCTGCTTCATTCCACCAACGACGCAGAAAAACGCCTGTTGGCCGAAAAGCTTGTCGTCACCCTTCCTCTTGGAGGCGGAAATCTTCAGTTCGGAAACGAAACGTCGCACACGTTCAGCAACGACGACTATTGGATGAACGATGCAACGGTAGTTCCATCGTCCTTTTCCAAAATCACGGAACTGAACGCCGGCACATTTGCCGAATACACTTATTCTTTCCAGAAAATATCGCTGACAGGAGGCGTACGCCACGAATTTGTCAACTTCAACTACTACGAAAACGGAGTAAAAAAAGAAGAACAGTGCCGCCACTTCAACAACTTCTACCCCAATGCCTCGCTGACATTCCAGAACGGACAATTCCAGACACTTCTGAGCTACAACACGAAGACACAACGCCCGTCGTACACGCAGTTGAGCAACAACGTAAGTTATGTCAACCGTCTGACCATGCAGACCGGTAATCCTACGCTGGAGCCTACTACCGTTCACGACCTCACACTCACCGCTGTATGGAAATTCCTGCAAGCATCGTTGGACTATCAGCTTTATCGCAACGCCGTAGTCTATTCCAGCCGCCCGTTCGCCAACGACCCGTCAGCCGTGCTGCTTTCCTATGAGAATCTGGACCGCCTGCCGGTGCTGAGCGCAACGGTTTCGGCCAGTCCAACCGTCGGTTTCTGGAGTCCGACCGGCATTGTAAATATCCGCAAACAGTACCTTTCCGTAGAACATCTCGGCACGAAAACCGACATGAGCCGTCCCATGTTTACGGCAATTCTTAACAATGCGTTCCGACTACCGAAAGGCTTCACTGCTTTCCTGAATTTCAGATGGCAGAGTAAGGGCGACTATCAGAATGTGGCAATGACTCAAAACATCTATTGTCTGGACATCGCTGTCACCAAATCATTTTTCAACGATGCACTCACTGTCGAGCTGAAAGGCAACGACCTGCTGAACCGTAGCGGCGACTGCAATCTCCTTCGGACCGCCAATTTCCAAATTGCGCAGAACAACCGTTACGACCGACGGGAATTTGTGGCAACCATACGCTACAAATTCAACGCCACCCCATCAAAATACAAAGGCTCCGGCGCCGGACAATCGGAAAAAGACCGCCTGTAAAAAAATGTCCCGGCACATACATCTGTGCCGAGACAAATATACGAATGTTGCGAAAAATTCAGTTTACAGGCAAAGCATCAGTGTGGCATAAATCGGATAGCACACCAGCCAGACAATGGCAGAGGCGAGCGACCAGTAGGCGGCACGGTCGGATGCCTGCTTGGCTTTAAGATATTCGCCGCTGTTGTAAAGGTTACGCACACGGCTGGCATATACAACAGCCACAATACCCAACGGCATACAGCAAAGCACCAACGTAAGAATAGCCCATACAAGATTTGTGGGTGGACACACGCTTGTGTCATCGTCTTTTTCCAATTGCCGGCTTTCTTCCAAGCCCTTGCGATAGCCTGCCAAATAAGCGTTCTGCACTTCGAAAGGCGAAGCCGCATTATGTTGCGCATGAAAAGCGGCACCGTCGAAACGCGGCGGAACAGCCTCGGAATGGTTGCTTTCCGGCGTTTCCTCATGGATTTCTTCAGCGACTGGATTATCAGCATTCTCTGCCGACTCTTCCGAGGAAGTCTTTTCTTCGGCTTCTTCCGCTGCGGTTTCAGCCTGCACCACCTCGGCTTGCGGTTCTTGTTCTGGCGTTGCGGCAAACAGACTGTCGAACAGCGACAGCTCCCCTGCCGGAGTCCAGTCCTTCAGGTCAACAAACCACACTTTTGTATCAGGAGTTATGCCCATTCCGCGCAGTTCGTCCATCGTAAACGGGCCCAAACTCTCCCCATTGCGTATAATCCAATATTGCCTTTCCATAACTAAAATGCTTTACCAAATGCAAACTTACGGAAAATCCCCGGAAATACAACGCAATTTACAAAGAATAGAACGTTTTTACATTTTTGTCTAGCACATTGCGATTCTGTTCCATTTGAAACACATCCTGATATGTCAAGCATTCATTCAATACATGTAAATTTTCAGGTTTTGCAAAATCTCCCGACAGACCTTCCAGTTTCTTGCAAAGATAAGAATACACACGTCGGTAATCCTCCAAATGAGAAATACCTGCACCTTCTACCTTTGTATCAATTGCGCCATCCTTAAAATCGAACAGAATACAGCCCAAATACACATTCGAGCATTCATGTGTCCGTATAAAATTCAAGACACCCATATAATGAGATATCATTTGCTTGATTCCTTCACAATAGTGGTTTCCCTTTTCATTTGTTTTCAACAAGAAGTATCTACTATCCTGTCTTTCACAAACCAACCTGTCCAAAGATGGCTGATTGAATAACATTCGGTAAATATCGCCATAAACTGTATTAGATATATCTTTCTTTTGTCCCAAAGTCAGATACTCAGAAAACTTTGATTCCAGAAACAGCACATTTTTACTGGAATCCAATGTATCACCATCATAAAGCATGATATCCATATTCGAATTATGTTCCATTCCCTTTTCATCTTTCCCGACACAATTTTTATGTTCAAATTCCACATTCGTAAAGACCACTTCTTTTCCATTGAGTTCAAATGTAATAGGATTCTCTTTGCTGACGGAATAAAATGCAAGTAGAGACAATAAGGCAGACGAATGCAGTCTCTTTATTCTTTGGTCCTCATGATCGTTTTCCGATACAGCCAGTTCGTATTTTTGTTGGAAAGCATCTCCCAAGCAGAAAACTTTTTTCAATACTCCAGGCCCTTTTTCTCCTCTAAACATTAGAGAATTCTCCGAAACAGTATCTCTCCAAGGCGTTTTTTGTAATATACCTGTAATAGACAATAAAAATTGTTTATCCTCTATTTTCTGAAACTGTCTGTAAACTTTCTGATTTTTTGCGACTTCGTCAATCAAGTTACTTTTCATAGCATTTTAATTTATGATGTTAATTAATCTCTTTAGGCAATAGCTGCAATTGTTTGCCCCATTTTCTTAGCGTTGCATAAAATTCTGCGGTCGGAGCAAAATAGTATTCATAGATGACTGATTCTTCATTTCGGGCAATCATTTTTTGGCTTTTATGCAAAGGCAGTGTTTCCAAATAAGCCGCTGCCTGAACGGTTGCCTGAATTCTGATTGTTTCGGGTTGGATTCTGTCATCAATAACATGACCGAAACAATTCTCCACATCAAACCGCTCGTTTTCCGACGGTTCGAAATCAAAGGTTTCATCCAACGCCACAAGCCCAGTAATCCTGTCCAAAGCATATTGCTTCATCTTATCCTCGTCTTTTCGACGGGCATAGACATACCAGCGGTTCTCATACTGTTTGACAAAAAGCGGACAAAGATATAGGGTCGGTATTTTTCCTTTTTGAAAAGAAACATATTCCACTTCCAACACTTTCTTTTCACGTATAGCGGTAATGATGTTCAGCAGCCAATACCTTGCTGATGGCACATCCTGAATAATGATTCGGTCTTTGATACTACTCGACTCATAGAGGGCTGCATTAGCGGAAAAGCAGTCTAAAAGCCATTTTTTCACATCATCCCCCTCTAAATCTTCTGCATTCTCAATATAGTATTTAAAATCACCGCAACCCTCATTTTTGATTATAACACCAAAAATATCGGCAATCGCTTCCAAATGGTCGTGAAAAGTTCTTTTCGGGAAACCGGCACTTTTACTGTCGTTCAAAACGCTGTTTTCCCATTTTTCCACAATTTCAGCATACGACAACCTTTTATTGGCATACAGGACCGACACCAACCAGATATATCGTTTGTAAACATAGGAAGATGAACGTATTGATTTAGGATTAGACATAGGCTTGTTTTATTACAAAATAAGTATTTTTTCGTTTAACCTCCAAAAAGTTTTCAATAATGCACAAAATTCTTTTTATATTATTTGCACAGATTTATCACCCAACACTTTACTCAACTGTGCAACAGTCAGGAAATTATCACGTCCATCATCAAAATTCCAACGAGATGTCACCGACGTAATATTGCCGTCAGCATCCACCGACACCGCAATGATGGAGTATCCGTAATTGTCATAAGGATAATTGTTTCCCGGTATTGGCTTTTCATCTTTCCATCCTTCTCTCAAACAAAAATAAAATTTGCCGCTACCGTTAAACGTATGTTCATCGTAAGCCTTTTCCGAGTTAAGTATACACCAATCAGGTGCATATTTCTTATACTCAAGGGCTTCTTCAAACGAGCCAATCGGTATAATGCTATACGAACCCTGCCTAAGCTCTTCTTCGGGTTCACCCAACTCGATATTAAGAGTCTGTTGCACCTGTTCAAAGGAATCTCCATTAAAGTTTTCATCATAAAACTCATAAGCTGGTGAGTTTTTCATAACGCGCAACAACTTATTTATTTTCAACAAGTCAGACGGCTCATTCGGGTCGATTTGCCCTTCTACAATCCACCGTATGATACCTTGTAAATACTTTCTCATTCCGTCTTTCATGGACGGAATTCTACTTTCAATATTGTCGACAAAGAATTTTGCATCATTCTCAGCCAATCCTGCACCCATCAGTAAATTTACGGCGGCCGTTTTTACCCGTTGAGTTACACCGTCGGTTATTTTTTTAGCATACTCTTTTAAATCCATTCGTTCCATATTTTGAAACAATACTCACATAAAGCCTTACCACATGATAGTAAAGTTAATAAAAATTTCTTGCAAATTAGAGTTCCGCCAGTTTTCGAAGCGGAACTCTAACAACATACGTTCTTTTTCCTCTATCTTTCGCTTTTTTGATTGAATCGCGGGTGCCCTTTGAGGTTTCAGAAGGAAAAGCAATCACAACATCTGCATCCTCAACAATCAGCGTATTTCTCACCAACGGAGCACTTCGACCGTATCTTTCATACTGCGGCAAATATTCCGTCAACGGCAACTTTCTTTCATTGGCATACTGCCGTGCATACGAGTCCACGCCTTTTGCTCCGCCAGAAACGATTCTTGTCGGAACGATTTCATACAATTTTAAAATCGCTTCCAATTTGCCTACAAATTCCTCATAAGAGATTTTTTTCTCATTTCGTGTTCCTACAATTGCAACTTTCATTTTCTCAATTTTTTTTAAACCACATCAATTATTTGTTGGCAAAAATAGAAGGGTTCTATGCGGTAATTCCGCATAGGATTTTAAAATACAACTTAACATGACCAATATTTTACATCCAACCATTTTGCACAGAATTTTTTTATCAATATCTTTGCCTGAAACTTACCACAAACCCAACAATGAAATCTACAATGAAAACAAAATTCCTTAGCATCGTCGGTTCTGTTTGTCTGATAGCGGGGACTATGGGCTTCGTTTCATGCAGCGAAGAGGATGAACCTAAAATGCCCGTTGAACTGACGCTGTCCACCAACGAAAAATCGGTCACAACCGACCAACTCACCTACGAATTCGACGTCATTTCCGGCAACGGCGACTATCAGGTCGAGGTTGCAAACAGCACAGGCTATTCACAGGGAAAAGCGACCGTCAACGGCAACCACATAACCGTAGAACTGGTTGACCGTGACACGTACCTGACCATCACGGACAAGGAAGGCAAACAAAAGAATCTCACCATCATTACCACGCATCCGTCGCTCGAATGCAATTGGTATCAGGTTCTCGCCATATATGGATGCACTTACAATATGGACTGTGAATATGGCACCGGCGAATACAGCATCACAGAATACGGTTCAAAGCATGCCGTATCGCTATCATTGGACAAGAAACACAAGATAGGCATTAAAACCCTTCTTCCCAATACGAGCGAAAAATGGATTCTGAACGACAGCCGCGGCTCAGTGCTTTATCTTGATGTGACAGTCAGCAACGGCCGTGACATAACTTCCAGCGAACCGGTTGAATTCAAGGCTAAGAAAGCAGAGCAAATCCACTTTCCGCTGAAATTTGGAGAAGGCCATTGGTCTTTTGTCTCTCAGGCTGAGAAGAATCCGTTTATTCTGATAATGAAAAAAACCGAAGGAATGGATGCCGATGTGCTTCAAGTCAAAGTATGGGAAAAGGACGAACCGATGCCGTTCGTTCTGGAAGACACCGCAGGAAACCGCGCTAACATTACCATCATTCCGCAATAATTCTGCAAAGACAACATACAGAAAGCCGGCCTCTCAAAAGCCGGCTTTTTCATTTCATGCCGGTACGGTTTCTGGAAAAATGTTCCATTGGTTTCTTTTTCTGTTCCCCTACAGCCACCCTCGAAATGAAAAGCAGCTACGAAATCCGCTGGTTTTCAAAAATAATTGTAACTTTGTAAGTTGGAATTAATTCACGAACGAACTGAAATGGATCAAAATAGAAAAATACGTGTCGGTATCACGCACGGCGACATCAATGGTATCGGCTATGAAGTCATTTTAAAAACGCTTTCCGAACCCCGCATGCTGGAGCTCTGCACTCCGATTGTCTACGGTTCGTCGAAAGCTCTTTCCTATCACCGCAAGGCGCTGGAGCTGCCCAACGTGAACTTCAACATGGTGCCTCGTGCCGAAGAGGCATTGGAAAACGCCAACAACCTGGTGGAAGTGCTCGACGGTGAAGTGAAAATCGAATTGGGCAACGCCACTGAAGCTGCCGGAAAAGCCGCACTGGCATCATTGAAACGTGCCGCCGACGACCTCCGCAACGGCATTATCGACGTGCTCGTCACCGCTCCTATCAACAAGAACACCATACAGAGCGAGGAATTCCACTTCCCGGGACATACGGAATATCTGGAATCACGCATCGGTGAAGGCAACAAGTCGCTGATGATTCTTTGCAACGACAATCTGCGTGTAGCGCTTGTCACTACCCACCTGCCCATCGCCGAAGTTCCGCAGGCCATTACAAAAGAAGCCATCGTCGAGAAGCTAAGCATTTTCAACGAATCGCTTGCCCGCGATTTCGGCATCATCAAGCCGCGTATTGCAGTGCTTTCCCTTAATCCGCACGCAGGCGAAAACGGCATGCTCGGCAAGGAAGAGAACGAAATCATCACTCCGGCCATCGAAGAAGCCTACGCCAACCGCATACTTTGTTTCGGCCCGTATGCAGCCGACGGATTTTTCGGAAGCGGCCAATACAGCCATTTCGACGGCGTGCTCGCCATGTACCACGACCAGGGACTGGCTCCGTTCAAGACCATTGCCATGGAAAGCGGCATCAACTTTACGGCCGGACTGCCCTACGTGCGCACATCGCCCGACCATGGCACGGGCTACGACATTGCCGGAAAGAACATGGCCGACGAACAGTCGTTCCGTCAAGCCATCTACAAGGCCATTGACATTTTCCGTTGCCGCGAAAGCTACTACGAAATGCGCAGCAATCCGCTCCGCAAACAGTACTTCGACAAGAGCGGCGACAAAGAAGTGCTCGACCTCACGAAAGAGGACAATGACACTCCGGAAATCCTGAACGATTAATTTCTTGAAAATTACGATATGAACTACGCAATAATCGCTGCCGGCGAAGGCTCACGCCTGGCACAAGAAGGGGTTGCCAAGCCGAAACCGCTTGTCGACATCAACGGCGAGCCGATGATTGGACGGCTCATCCACCTGTTTACGCGCTGCAACGCCGAAAGCATCAGCGTGATTGTCAACGAAGAGATGCACGAAGTGCGCGAGTATCTGGAAAGTCTGACGCTCGACGTACCGTTCCGGCTGGTAGTGAAATCCACCCCCAGCTCAATGCACAGCTTCTATGAGCTTTCACGCGTCATGAAGCCGGGACGCTTCTGCCTGACCACCGTCGACACCATCTTCCGCGAAGACGACTTCCGCCGCTACATCGAAGCCATGGAGGCCGCAACCGACTACGACGGCATGATGGCGGTAACCTCCTACATCGACGACGAAAAGCCGCTCTACGTGGAAACAGACAGCGACCTGAACATCACCGCCTTCCGCGACGAAGCCTACGAAGGAGCCACCTACATTTCCGGCGGAATCTATGCCCTTAACGAAAAGGCCATCCGCATTCTGGAACAATGTATGGCAAACGGCGTTTCACGCATGCGCAACTTCCAGCGTGCCCTCGTGGCCGGCGGACTGAAACTGAAAGCCTATCCGCTCGGAAAAATCCTCGACGTGGACCACGCCGGTGATATCGAAAAGGCAGAAGCCTTTCTTAACGGAAAAGATTAAATTCGAAAAGAGATAAACCAATATTATATGGCAGAAATAGTTATTGCCGGCATTATGAGAGCCGGAGCCTACTCTCCTAACCACATCGGCAACGATGCGGCCATTTTCAACGCGACAGCCGACCAGCTGAGAAAGCGCGGCTGCACAGTAAATGTCTATAGCGAAGAGCAGTTCATCAGCGGGAAAGTGTCGGAACGCATCATTCTGAACATGTGCCGCGAAATGGAATCCATCCATCTGCTCCAGAAAATGGAAGACGAAGGACGAATCGTCATCAATTCCGGCTACGGCATCGAAAACTGTACGCGCGAGCGTATGACACGCATCCTTATCGGCAACAATATCCCGTACCCCGACAGCATTATAGTCAACACCAACGAAGCAGTCATCGACGAGCTGAAAAAAGCCGGCATCAACAACTGCTGGATCAAGCGCGGCGACTTCCACGCCATGCACAAGGAAGACGTGAGCTACGTGCGCCATGCCGAAGAAGCTCAGGAAGTGCTCCAGGAATACTTCTACCGTGGCATTTCGAGAGCCGTCATCAACCGCCACCTCGTGGGCGATCTCATCAAGTTCTACGGCATCCACAATTCACCGTTTTTCTTCTGGTTCTACCCGTTTGACGACGGACACAGCAAATACGGACTCGAAGCCATCAACGGAAAATCAAAAGGCATCGACTTCGACATCGATGAACTGAAAGACATCTGCCACCGTGCGGCCGAAGCCCTCGACGTGTGCATCTACGGCGGCGACTGTATCGTTTCGCCGGAAGGAAAAATTGAAATTATCGACTTCAACGACTGGCCCAGCTTTGCGCCCTGCCGCAACGAGGCAGCGCCTTTCATCGCCAAAAGCGTTCTGGGTATCATAAAAGACAAACTTAAAAACAGCGACAAATGAAAATAAACGGTAAAGAGGTGTCCTATAAGGACTCCTTAAAGTCGATGGACACGGAAGAAACCATCGATCTGATGTTCTATCGCCCTATCGGCTTTGCCTGGGCCGTGCTTTTTGCCAAACTTGGCGTAAAGCCGAACGCTGTCACCATCGCCTCCATTTTTCTCGGAGTTGCTGCCGGAGTCATGTTCTATTTCAGCAACATGTGGCTGAACGTCATCGGCATGCTGCTGCTCATCTGGGCCAACTCCTACGACAGTGCCGACGGACAACTGGCACGCCTCACACAGCAATACTCGCGAATCGGACGAATACTTGACGGACTGAGCGGTGACTTCTGGTTTGTCACCATCTACGTGGCCATCTGTCTGCGCGTGGGAATGACAAGCGA
>ULSJ01054848.1_pt1 | contig 21101 bp, 11 predicted proteins | sample 1956291 | NCBI WGS metagenome assembly ULSJ01 (sample SAMEA4835705, study PRJEB28245) | human gut metagenome | biome: gut microbiome; material: fecal sample | place: Denmark | collected 2008 | reverse complement strand
TAGCGGATGATTGCACCCTGAGTTGCCACGTACAAGTTGTTTGCATAGTCGAATGCGAGCTGATAAGAAGCCTGTGCACTGGCAATCTTGTATTTGTATGCCAATGCCGGAGTGCCTTCGTTCCAAGTCAAGTCGTAAACAACGATGTTGCCGTCGCCGTCAGCGATAGCCAGCAAGTTGTTGGCAGCGTTGATTCCGAAACCTGAACCGTTGCAACCGTTGAGGTCTTCACCGTTTGATTTGCCGGAGTTGTAGAGGACAGAACCTTCTTTGCTTACATAGATCAAAGCTGGAACATCGCCGGTATTGTTGCCTGTGTAGCGAGTCTGAGATGCCCAGAAACCGTTTTCAGCAGCTACTACATGAACGTTGGTGTTCGGCAACAGTTTGGAAGCGTCGTCGTAAACGAATGTCGGAGCCTGGTTCCAAGTCTTGGCTTCGCCTGAATCGTAGCGGAGCAGCTTGTTGCCGGCGTTGCCTGCAGGATAGTCTTCACAGAATGTGTAGATAGAACCGTTGCAGAAGTCGCTGCCGGTTGTACCGCCACCGATAGCTGTGCCGTTGTTGGTGATTTGTCCGGTAGCGTCGCGATCACCGTCGAAGAAGTTAGTGATTTCGTATGTTTCCGGATCCATCAGGAACAGACCTCCGTGAGCGTCCGACCAGTCGGAAATCATCAATGTACCGTCGTCCATCATGCCCAAACGGAATGGAGAAGAAGCGTTATTGGCATCAAATTCAGTGTTGCCAATAGCAGCTTTCACTTCCGTCATGTCAGGAGCGTATACATAGATACCAAGGTTGTTCGTACCGTTCTTTGAGTTGGATGCGTAGATAGTACCGAATGTCTTGCTTGCCGGGTTGTTGTTAACGTAAACGCCACGACCGTAAGTGTAAGGAATGGAGTTTGTAACAGCCGGTGTTGCAGCCTTATTGTTTTCAATTTCGATAGCCCAAGCGATTTCACCTTCTGGAATTTCAGTGTTTCCAACAGTGAATGTGTTTTCACCTGCAGTAACTGCACCCAGAGCAACGCGTGCAAGTTCTTCGCCTGAAGTTGCGTTCTTGAATACTACGTTTGCATTCGGAGCGTCGAATGTAGCGTCGAATGTAAATTCAGTGTTGCCGTCGCCAACATTAGCCTTCAGATTGCGTGCAAAGGCAGATACGCTTGTCGGTTGTTCCGTTCCGGCAGTTGTGAATTTGGAAATCTTGCCGTCGCGAGATACGTAGAGTTCGATTTGTGCATCAGTTGCCACCTCATTGTCGTCGGTAGTAACGACTGCTCTACCCATAGCGCTGACTGCTGTAGCTTCAGCAGCATCGATGTTTGTATTGGAAGTAGTAATCATTTGTGCCTTGTCAAGACCGTCGGTAATGTCGAACATTGCCACACCTACGCTCTTGCCTTCTTCAATTGTCGGAGCAACCATAACGTCGTGACCTGAATATTTGAAATAGTTGGCGCTGCGTGATTCTACATTGCAAAGCTCTTTCGACATCTTGCCTAATTCGATCATAGGCTCAACCGGAGTGCTGTTGAATTCATATTCAATCGGAGCAATTTCCTTGCTGTCGACAATGATGTTGGATTCGCCACGCGGAGAAACTGTGAACTGGAAGTCTTTGCCCCATTCTTCTTCCGTGTAAGGTTGGTTGCGCAGATTAGCCCAAGAACCGTCAGCTACGTTGAAGTTGATGACGCGGATACCAGTTGACCATCCTGACTTACTTGGAACGAAGATGTTGCAGTCGTCAGAAGAACCGCTGATAGCCATTGTTTCACCGGTGTAGCCGGCATAAAGGGCAGCAGAAGCGTCGAGGCCTTTGGATTCGTACCAGATTGTCGGAGCTGTACCTTCGTCCAGGTTGTCCCACTTGTAGATGCGGAATGTACCCATTTCGCCGTATTCGGCAGTCTGGTATTGGATGACAGACTTGTTGCAGGCAACGAGTACGCCGTCAGCTGTGAAACCGATATCGGAAATAGGATAGAGGTCTTGTGCATAGGTCATCCAGTCGTTGTAGTCGGCTTCGTCTGTCTTTGACTTCAACTGTTCGTTGTAGGCGTTACCGTCTTCAACTACTACGTTGTCAGTTGTATTCAGCGTTTTTACCAATGCTTTGGTGTCGGCGTCAAATACGTAGATGTACGGAGTTCTGTTTTCGTCAACGGCAAGCGTATAGATAAGGTTGTCGCGGAGAATTGAACGGCGGACAGTCTTGCCTGCCAATACGTCGGCTTCATCCTTCATCTGTGCTTCGTCAACGTAAGCCTGTGTGAAGTTGTATTCTGAACCAAGCTGGAATGCCGGGTTGTTGACCAAATCCGGATAGTTTTCATAAACTACTGCAGGCGGCACATAGCCTTCAGCTTCGAGGAATGCTTTCACATAAGAAGTTTCGTTGGCCTTTACCGTTACCGGTGCCAGATATTCTTCGGATGCTTCCTTATAGCCTTCGGCTGCATAGGAAAGTGTGTATTCACCCGGTTCAAGGTCAGTGAAGATGAACGCACCGTTCCATTCATTGTCGGTTGTGTAGGTTTTTACGGCCTGACCGTCCTTGCTCAAAGTTACCGTAACACCGTTCAGCGGTTTGTACTGGTCGTCGGTACGGGCAGCCGGAGTGTAGTATTGGTCAGAGAATTTTTCGTGAAGGTCGCGGACGATACCGTAGATTTCACCGGTTGTTTCAGCTTTCCAGCCCATGTAGTCGATAAGGCCTCTTGCATAGAGATGACCTTCGTGGCGGCATACGTCATCGTTCATTGCACGTTGGCGTGCTGGCTGATAAGTGTGGAAGTAGCCTTCAACCAGGAAGCCCGGAACGCTGTGGAGCAGCACGCCGAGGTAGCCTTCGTATTGGTTGCCGTTGTTGGTAATGGTTTGAGAACTTCCATAGAAGGAAATATCACCGCGGACGTTGGAGTTGTCCATCGAGTAGTAGTTCCATGTCTGGTGTTCGTTGGAATAACTGTAAGGCCAGATATGTTCAGCCATTGCACGGCTGCCCGGGCAAGCCTCTTCATCGTCGGTTCCGCGGTAGAGATAGAGCGGATAGTTGGTGGATGAACCTTCTGTTGCTGCATTGGAGTGAACAGAAATGAAGATATCGAAGTTGTTGGCTTCCACTTCTTCTCGGATTTCCGACAGGTTGCGGTTGTAGGCATTTTCGTTTTCGCCTCCCTTAACGTATGGATAAGGACCCGCTTTTACGTGCGACATAACGATGTGCTGGCTCAGGTCAAGAGCTGCACCGACACGAGTCGGATTGTCGTTTGTCTGGTTCTTTGTACGGTCGAAGGGAACACCGGCTTTAACCAGTTCGTCCAGCAATGAGAAACACTTCTGGAGGTTGGTGTTCGATTCAAAGAAACCGGTTGTGTCGACATCGGCGCTGTTGTACGGTTGACGGCCGATGGTTGTCATCGGACGGTCGTTAGGACTCCAGCTACCGTGTCCCGGGTTGATATATATTCTGACTTCTTCTGCCGGTTTGTTGGCAAAAATGCTTCCGCAGGCCAAAACTGTAAGTGCAGAAGCCATTAATAGTCTGCGTTTCATGTCGTATTATTTAGTTTTTACATTAATGATGTAAGCTTCTCCGCTTGGAGTAGTGAATGAAATGATGTTGCCTGCTTTGTTGGCTGAAGGATACATGGCAACCTGCTTTCCGTCGGTCACTTCCTGGCGAACCAGCGTCTTGCTGTCGATTGCGATGATCTTGGAGTCAGTGATGTTGTAGCCATTGTCGGAATCCAACATACCGATTACGATGTTGTTGTCATACCATTTCGGAGCGCGGATTACGCCGATAAAACGAGCATTCTTGCCGTCGATGTCGCATACATAGGCGCCTTTGGTCGACAGGTAGTAGAGGATTTTTGTTCCGTCGGGCGATACGGACGGCCACAAGTAGCTTTGTCCGCTCTGTCCGTTAGGAGAAATCACTTCTGTCTTGCCGTTTCGGGTTACGAGCAGTTGACCATACTTGATGGAAACAACCGGAGTGTTTTTGTTGACCGATGTGTTGTTGTAGGCTTTTGCTGTAAGTTTGCCGTTGTCGACGGCATAGACTGCCTGATTGCCGACTGTTACGCCTTCAAGGTCGCGTGTGGCTTTTACGATGGTCTTCACTTCACCTGTCGAAAGGTTCTTGGATTTGAGCGATGTTTTTCTCAATCGGTTTGCATCTACTTCAGTTTCACGGTAGATGATAGTGTTTCCGTCATCAAGAATTTTTACGTCATAACCAGATCCCTGGGCTGTTGTGACTACCGATAGCTTGCCTGTTGCAAAGTCGTACTTTTGGAGTCCCGGTTTCAGCTGGTCGGAAACGAGCATGTAGTCGCCGTTCGGACTCATCGTTGAAACGTAAGGTGTTACGCCGTCCGGGAACTTGACTTGCTGGATAGAAGTCACGTCGAGGAGTTGCGCAAATCCAATCGCACTGCTGCACAGGAGCATTACTGAAAAAATAATTTTTTTCATAGTGATTGAAATTTAATAGGTTTGTAAATAAAAGTGTTAAGGTTAATTTCTGATGTAAATTTAGCGGTAAATTTTATATGTTGGTTACAATTTTTTGAAATTTATAGACTTTTAACCATAAAAAAAGCAACGGAAATTTTCCGTTGCTTTTCAGATACACATTATAGATGAAAAACTTTATTTAATCAAATATTGTGAGCTGATGGATTCGTATTCGTGTACGCGGCGGATAGTGTCGGCGAACAGAGGTGCGATTGAAAGGATAGTTGCTTTCTTGCATTCCTTTTTGAACGGAATACTGTTGGAGAAAATAATTTCAGTCAATGCGCAATTGTCCACGCGTTCTGATGCCGGGTCGCTCATGATGGCGTGAGAAGCGAGGGCACGAACTGATTTAGCGCCTTTCGACATCATCAAGTCAGCTGCCTTAGTGATGGTTCCGGCTGTATCAACCATATCGTCGACGAGGATGACATCTTTTCCTTCAACTTCACCGATAACAGTCATGTTTTCAACTACATTGGCTTTTGCACGTTGTTTGTGGCAAAGTACCAATGGCACGTTGAGATATTTTGCATAGTTGTTGGCACGCTTGGCACCGCCTACGTCCGGTGTTGCAATAACCAGATCCTTCAAGTTCAAAGACTCGATGTAAGGAATAAAGATGGATGAAGCGTAGAGGTGGTCAACCGGCACATTGAAGAAACCTTGAATTTGGTCGGCGTGAAGGTCCATTGTAATCAAACGGTCGATTCCGGCTGCGCTCATTAAGTCGGCAACCAGTTTGGCGGCAATTGATACACGCGGTTTGTCCTTGCGGTCCTGACGGGCCCAACCAAAATAAGGAACTACGGCAATGACAGATTTGGCTGAAGCACGCTTTGCTGCATCGATCATCAGCAGAAGCTCCATCAGATTGTCGCTGTTCGGGAAAGTGGACTGTACCAAAAATACTTCGCAACCACGGATAGATTCTTCGAACGATACTTCAAATTCACCGTCGGCAAAATGCTGAATGTTCATTTTACCTAATTCTACACCAAGTTCAGCACAAATAGCTTCAGCAAGATACTGAGATTTTGTGCCGGAGAAAATCTTAAAAGGAGGCAAGTTGTTGTTCATAGCTTTGAGCTGAAAAATTTTTTGCAAAAATAGAAATAAATTATGTATCCGGTCACTTCTTTGCAGAAGTTTTTTCATTTTTATTTTTTACGGTTTTGCTTTTCGGAAATCTGATTTTCCACAAAGCGGCGCCGTTTCCCTCCAGTTCAATGTGGAAAGGCTCTGATTCAGAGAGCGTTTTCTTTTCCTTTTTTCCAGAAAGCAGTTCTGTGGCGGTGAATGTTCCTTTCTGCATGTTCAATGTGTCGAAAGCATGTTGGGGAATGTTGATGTCGCACGAGAATCTGCATCCGGCAAAGTTGACGGCAATCACAATCGCTTCGTTGTCATACATGCGGATGTAGGCATAGACATTGTGCGGATTGAGTGTAGGATTGTTGTAGTTGACATACATGACGTCGAAGAAACTGCCTTTGCTGATGGCCTTCTCTTTCGTGGCAAGGTTCAGAACGGCGGCATAGGTTTCGCGCAGCTGAATTTCGTCGGCCGACAGGTGGTCGTAGTTGCATTTGCCGTTATTGTACCATCGTTGCAGAGTTTTTACTCCCCAATAGTCAAAAATCGTAGTACGTCCGTCGCGTCCGCTGAAGCCTTCTGCATCTTCGGCACGTTCGCCGAGTTCCTGTCCGGCATATATCATCATCGGGCCGTTGTTGATGGTTGCTGCTACTACCAGTGAGGGCAGGACCAGATGGGCGTTGCCGGCATATTCGCGTGAGGCGAAACGCTGTTCGTCGTGATTCTCAAGGAAGTTGAGCATGTGGCGTGCAATGCCTTCCACAGTCTGCCAACAGCCTGTAATCTGTGCGGCGGAAATGTTGTGGCACTGGATTCCGCGCAATGTGTCGTAGAGGTTTACCTTGTCGTAGAGATAGTCGAAACCTCCGCGATAAATGTAGTCGCGGTAGATGTGCACGTCGTAGAGCTCGGCGATGAATTTGATGTCAGGATATTTTTCCTTAACCTGGGATATGGCCCATTGCCAGAACTCAACCGGCACCATGTGTGCCATGTCGCAACGGAAGCCGTCGACACCCTTGCCTGCCCAGAAACGCAGTATGTTGAGCATTTTGAACCATGTGTCGGGAATCGGGGAGAAGTGGGTGGAACCGTTGCCGTAGTCGATACCGTAGTTCAGTTTTACGGTTTCATACCAGTCGTACTGGTTGGGGAACGCATGGAAACAGTCGTTGCCTGACGCTTTTGCCGGAAATTCGTTGTAGGCATCGTCACCGCTACCGAGGTCGAAGCTCGGCGAGAATTTCTGGCGGGGAATATAATAGAAATTGTTGTTCGGACTGAAGAATACGCTTGTGTCGTCGTCGGCACTGAAATCCTTAATGCCGGCAGGCGCTACATCCGAATGGTATTGGCGCGCCACATGATTTGGAACGAAGTCGATGATTACTTTCATGCCGCAGTCGTGGGTACGCTTCACGAGTGCTTCGAATTCCTTCATGCGGTTGGGCACGTCGACAGCGAGGTCGGGATCAATGTCGTAGTAGTCCTTTATTGCATATGGAGAACCAGCATTGCCTTTGACGATATGTGGATTGTCGGGGCGTATGCCGTAGCGTTCGTAGTTGGTTTTTGTGGCGTGTTCAATTACTCCTGTATACCAGACGTGAGTGATTCCCATGTCGGCCAGGGAGTTGAGCACCGTTTCGGTTATGTCGTTCAATTTTCCGCAGCCGTTCTGCTCGATGGTGCCGTTGGGCACGCAGTTGGTGTTCATGTTGGTGAACAGACGGGTGAAAATTTGATAGATGATAAGTTTGTCGTTCATATTATTTTGACAATTTGTCGATTAGTTTTGTACTTTCAATGACTTGGACCGCTTTCTGGTAGCCAATGTTGAAAAGCTTGTCCATCTCCTGTATGCTGAACGCCGTGTAGTTGCTCGCTTCTTCTGTCTTGATGACAACATCACAGAGGCGCATGTCGGGAGTTGCATTATATTTGACGAGCAGGTCGAAGCTGCGTTGTGCCACGGAAAGCAGTGTCGGCTTGTAGGGTTTGTTGACGATGGGCTGGCAGTTGGCTCCAATCAGGATGTCACATTGGCGCCGAATGGCCCAAGCCGGAAGATTTCGGACTACGCCTCCATCCACATAATTGATTCCGTTGATTTTATGAGGACGGAAAATGATGGGAATGGAGCAGGAGGCTATCACTCGGTCGATGATTCCTCCGGATTCAAACTTAACCGGCACACCGTGGTCGAAGTCCGTCGCGCAGACAATGGTCGGCAGTTTCAGTTCTTCGATATTCGCGACAGGCAGGTTTGCTTTCAGGAATTTTGCCAAACCGTCGAGCTTGAAAAATCCGTCTTTGGGAATACCGAGGTTGATGAAATCCGAGAAATGGGAATTTTTGAACATGTCTAGAATCTCCTTGTAGCCGTAGCCGCTGGCATAGAGTACGGACACAATGGAGCCGGCGCTGACACCCGATATGATTTCGGGCTTTATGCCATATTCGTCAAAAGCCTTCAGTATGCCCACGTGGACAAATCCCTTTGCCCCGCCACCGCTCAATGCGAGTCCGACATGGTGTTTTCTTGCTGGTTTGTCAAGCATAATGCGATTTTGAATGATACAAACTTACAACAAATTAGTAAATCGAGCAAAAGTCGGCGTGTAAAATTTTAAACCCAAAACGGTCATTCGACCGCCAATCAAGGTTTTGCTATTGATTGTGTGCGATAGTTGGCTCTTTAGTTGTCTTCCGCATTGCTGTCTGCATCTTGCTTCCTGCTTTTCTCGATGTAGCCCGCTACATCTTCGATAAAGGCAGAAATCAATCTGCCTGACAGCAATACGCAATCCAATATAAAGTCTAATGACCGATTTGGGTTTATGAAAAAGCGACGGGCGAAATGCCGTCGGCAAATCGTCCGTCGCTGTAACGTATGTGTCCTTTTTCGGAGATGTTTATTTCAAAAGCTCGACTGAACGTTTCAGGAATTCGTCGAGAGCCTGGCCTTTGAGCAGGTTGTTTCCGAGGAGTGCCAGGTCGATAAGCTGCTTGATAAGCGGGTTGCTTGCAGCATAGGTGCGGATAGCTTCGTTTTCTTCCTTACGGATACTTTCAGCTTTGGCTTCATTTTCCGTAATCTGCAACTTTTCGGCTTCCGTTGCATCCTTCTTGTCGCGGAGTTCGGCAACAGTCTTGTTGATGGAGTCGATGGATTCTTCCATTGGCATCACCTTGTCGTTCAATGCGGCTTTCGCGTCGTCCATCACACGTTTGATGAGCGGGTGCTCGGTGTTGAGGATTACACTGTAGGAGTCAGGCAGATCGCCGTAGAAGCTCATGCCGCTTTGCATTGCCGCCATTTCCTTCATGCGTCGCATGTATTCGCTCTGTGTGATTTGTACCGGTTGGGTATTTTCGCTGAGCGCTTCGAACGACACAAGGAATTCGCTCTTTTCTACTGTCGGGATCTGTGACTTGAACAGTTCGGTCATGATGTTGCGTTCCGAAGTGGAGAGCTCGGCAGTCTTGCGGTCTTCCTTCACAATGAGGTTTTCAATCACATCGCTGTCGACACGCACGAATCTCGATTTTTCGAGCTTGCGTTCCAACAGTCCGACAAAGTGGCTGCCCAACTGGTCGTCGATGACAAGCACATCGTATCCCTTGTCGGTAGCTGCCTTGATATAGCTGTACTGAGCTGTCTTGTCGGTAGTGTAGAGATAGATGAGGTTGCCGTCCTTGTCAGTCTGATTACTTTCGATGAGCTGCTTGTATTCGTCGAGCGTGAATTTCTTGTCGTCGGTGTTTGGCAGAAGGGCAAACTTCATGGCCGAATCACAGAACTTTTCGTCGGTCAGCATGCCGTACTCGATGAAAATCTTGATGTCGTTCCATTTTTCTTCAAACTCCTGACGGCGTGTCTTGAAAATGTTTTCAAGCTGTGAAGCCACCTTCTTTGTAATATAGGAAGAGATTTTCTTTACGTTGGCATCGCTCTGGAGATAAGAACGTGACACGTTCAACGGAATATCCGGTGAGTCGATGACACCACGCATAATCATCATGAAGTCGGGCACTACGCCTTCTACTGAATCTGTTACGAATACCTGGTTGCAGTAGAGCTGTATGCGGTTCTGCTGTGCATCGAGGTTGTTTTTCAGTTTTGGGAAATAGAGGATACCGGTCAGCGTGAACGGGAAGTCAACGTTCAGGTGAATCCAGAACAACGGGTCTTCGTTGCCCGGATAGAGTTCGTGGTAGAACTTCAGATAGTCCTCGTCTTTCAGTTCGGAAGGCTGAAGCGTCCATGCCGGCTTGGTGTCGTTGATGACATTATCTTCCTCCGTGTCGACAAATTTTCCGTCTTTCCATTCCTGTTTTTTGCCGAATACGATAGGCACAGGGAGGAACTTGCAGTACTTCTTCAGCAAGGATTCGATTTTGTCCTTTTCCAAAAATTCCTTGCATTCGTCGTCAATATGAAGAATGATGTCCGTACCGCGTTCTGCCTTTTCGATTTCTGTCAATTCGTATTCCGGTGAACCGTCGCATACCCAGCTGATGGCCTTTGCACCTTCTTTATAAGAGAGTGTGCGGATTTCCACTTTCTTGGATACCATGAAGGCAGAGTAGAAGCCCAGACCGAAGTGGCCGATGATGGCATTGGCGTTGTCCTTGTATTTGGCAAGGAATTCTTCTGCACCGGAGAATGCGATTTGGTTGATATATTTTTCAACGTCTTCTGCGGTCATACCGATACCGGCATCGGAAACGGTCAATGTTCCGTTTTCCTTGTCGAGGGTCACGCGGACCTTCAAGTCGCCGAGTTCGCCTTTGAATTCGCCGCAGGAAGAAAGTGTTTTCAGTTTTTGAGTTGCGTCGATAGCGTTGGAAACGATTTCACGAAGAAAAATATCGTGGTCGCTGTATAAGAATTTTTTGATAACCGGAAAAATGTTTTCCGTAGTTACTCCAATTTTTCCTTTTTGCATGATTGTTTGTATTTTTTGTTCTGTCCCATAATAAGCAAAAAAAATGCCATACTTGGAAAAGTATGACATTTTATCCGTTTTGTATGACGAAATTGTCAGTCGTCCGCTTATTCGCCGACAACGCATTTCAGTTTGTCGTTCTCTTTGTCAACGTCGAATTTCAGTTTTCGGCTGTTTTCCAGTTCCGCACGCAGCATCATTTCGGCCAAATCGTCTTCAATGTATTGCTGGATGGCACGTTTTAGCGGACGTGCACCGTATTGGCGGTCGTAGCCTTTCTCAACGATGAAATTCTTGGCTTCGTCGGTAATGGTCAGCTCGTAACCGAGGTCGGACACGCGCTTGATGAAACCGCGCAGCTCGATGTCGATAATCTTGAACAGGTCGTCCTTTTCAAGCGAGTTGAACATCACGATATCGTCGACACGATTTAAGAATTCTGGCGCAAACGCCTTGTTCAGAGCTTTTTGGATGACACTGCGCGAATGTTCCTTCATGTCGCGGCCCGTATCGAAGCCGATGCCCTTGCCGAAGTCTTTCAATTGGCGTGTACCGATGTTCGATGTCATGATGATAATCGTGTTCTTGAAGTCCACATAACGACCGAGGCTGTCGGTCAGACGGCCTTCGTCCATTACCTGCAACAGCATGTTGAACACATCGGGATGCGCCTTTTCGATTTCGTCGAGAAGGATGACGCTATAAGGACGGCGACGCACTTTCTCCGTCAGTTGTCCGCCTTCTTCATAGCCGACATATCCGGGAGGTGCCCCCGTGAGGCGCGACACCGTGAATTTTTCCATATACTCGCTCATGTCCACGCGAATCAGGGCATCCTTTGAGTCGAACAGAAACTCTGCCAGCTTCTTTGCCAGGTGGGTTTTGCCGACACCCGTCGGTCCGAGGAACATGAATGTGCCGATAGGACGGTTCGGGTCCTTCAGTCCGACACGGTTGCGCTGTATGGCCTTTACGATTTTTGCTATCGCTTCGTCCTGTCCGACGATGTCACGCTGAAGTTCTGCTTTCATGTCGAGCAGGCGTGCGCTTTCCGACTGGGCAATCCGCTGAACAGGTACGCCTGTCATCATGGCCACCACTTCCGCAATTTTGTCAGCGTCGACAATTTCGCGGTGGTTGCGCAACTCGATCTCCCAATCCTGTTTTTGCTTGACAAGAGCCGTCTCCATCTGATGGATTTCGTCGCGGTATTTTGCCGCTTCCTCAAACTGTTGTGCCTGAGCGGCTTTCAACTTGAGGGTGGTGGTTTCGCTGATTTTCTCTTCGAGAGCGATGAGCGATTGCGGAGCATTTACGTTGGCCATGTGCACACGTGCACCGGCTTCGTCGAGCGCATCGATGGCCTTGTCAGGGAAGGAACGGTCGCTGACATAGCGTTGTGTCAGTTTGACGCAGGCCGCCAATGCGGCATCCGTAAATGTCACGTTATGATGGTTTTCATAATTTGCTTTGATGTTCTGCAAAATCTGCAGGGTTTCTTCGGGCGATGTCTGCTCGACGATGACTTTCTGGAAACGGCGTTCCAACGCACCGTCCTTTTCGATGCTTTTACGGTATTCGTCGAGGGTTGTGGCTCCGATACATTGCAGATCGCCGCGGGCAAGGGCCGGTTTCAGCAGGTTGGCGGCATCCATTGTGCCCGTAGAGCTGCCAGCTCCCACGATGTTGTGCAGCTCGTCGATGAACAGGATGATGTCCTTGTTCTTCTTCAGCTCGTCGAGAATGGCTTTGATACGCTCCTCAAACTGTCCACGGTATTTTGTGCCGGCCACAACAGCCGCCATGTCCAGCGAGATGACACGCTTGTCGAAGAGCAGTCGCGATACCTTCCGCTGCTTGATTCGCAGGGCAAGACCTTCCACGATGGCAGATTTTCCCACGCCCGGTTCTCCGATCAGCACCGGATTGTTTTTCTTGCGGCGGCTGAGGATCTGTATCAGCCGTTCTATTTCGTGGTCTCTGCCTACGACCGGATCCAGCTTGCCTTCTTCGGCAGCCTGCGTGATGTCGTAGCCGAACTTGTTTAGCACGGGTGTGTCGTTAGGTCCGGATTTTCTTGGCTGCTGGCTCTGCCGATCGGCCGTATTTCCGTCGTTCTCTTTCGGAGACTCTTCGGGAAAACCGTCGTCGTCATCGTCAAAGTCGTTGTTTTCATATTTGTCGGAGAGCTGCATCGTGGTCAGCGTCCGGCTATATTTTGTCCTCTTTTCAGGTCTGTTCATGTTTATGCTTTATAGATTATTCATAATTTCACTATCAAAAATAATGCCAAAAGTTGTATTGTCTGACTATGCCGTCCGGCGGTTTTCTTATGATTGGAACAAGTGGAATTTCTTTGCAGTTTTTTTGTTTAATTGGAATATATATGTTATCTTTGACAAATATAAATTAAAAATCATAAATTGAAACTATGAAAAATGTGCTTATTGTATTGGCGTTGATGTTTTCCGCCTTGTCTGTGAATGCTGTCGGTTTTAAGTTTGGTATTAAGTTGGGCGCGCTTGTGTCCCGTGTGGAAAACACCAATGGAGTTTCTGATGGAACTTATTTCTCAAATTTGGACTATCCGTTTGTCGGCGAGTCCGGCGTTTCATTTACCGGTGGAGTAGCAACAAAAATTGACCTTTATAAAGGTTTTGGCATTGACCCGGAAATCATGTTTCAACAAATTATAGGAAAGTATGTCCGTTCCGGTGAGGAAGACGAAAGTCTTTCGCAGGCGTCATGCAATGCTTATACGTTAGGCATTCCGGTTATGCTTCGCTATCGCTTTGATCTGCCGGTGGTTGCTCCGATGATTTTTACGGGACCGGTTATGGGGTTCCGACTGCAGTCAACCAAATACTTCTCATTTACCCCGTCGCTCTTTTCCGTTGACTGGCGTGTGGGTATCGGAGCGATGATTCGTGAGAATATCGAAGTTTCCGCTAGCTATAACTATGGGTTGCGTAACTTTGCAAAATATTACGAAGACTACAATTATCGAAAGATAGATTTGAAAAACAGAGCGACCTATTGGACTGTCGCTTTGGGCTACTACTTTTAAATTCGTGACAAGAACTTTGGATGTATCTTTTTAACGGACACATTGGAGTAATGTGCCCCCAAATAATGAATTGTATTTTTAAGAACCAGTTATGAAAAAATTGTTTTTATTGATTGCAGTGGTGCTGTCGTGCTTTTCAGCGAATGCTGTGGGGCTGAAGTTTGGCATCAAGTTGGGTGCAGTCCTGTCGAAAGTGGAGAACACTAACGGTATGGCAGATGGTACTGATTTAGGCCAATGCGCCTACCCGTTTACCGGAAAATCGGTTGTTTCCTTTACGGGCGGTCTTGCTGCCAAAATCGATGTGTATAAAGGTTTTGGAATAGATCCTGAAATCATGTTCCAGCAAATATCCGGAGAGATCTATCGCCGTGCCGTGACTGAAAAGATCGGTGATGACGTCAATAAATATAAAGTTTCTACGATCAGTATTCCTGTCATGCTTCGCTATCGCTTCGACCTGCCGGTGGTTGCTCCGATGGTATTTACCGGTCCTGTGTTCGGGTTGAGGTTGCAGTCGGGTTATTCCTTCGCGCTGAGTCCGGCTACTGTTCAGACTGACTGGAGGGTAGGTGTCGGAGTGATGATTATGAAAAACACGGAAGTTGCCGTAAGCTATAACTATGGTCTGAACAATTTCACCGATTATAAAGACGAATATGTGAATGCTATCACGCATGAACTTCATAATCGTGCCACTTATTGGACGCTGACTTTGGGCTACTACTTCTGATTTCAGATTGATATGGCATGACGGCAGGAATCCGTTGGGGATTTCTGCCGTTTTTTATGTTCTTTCGGGTTGAATGGGAAGGGAATGGCGAATTTTCGGAGGCAAAACTACATTGTCCGCTTAACGATTTTTTATAAAAACAATATATAATATAAGGTGTAGATTGGCGATTTTTTGTATCTTTGTATGATTTATGTAATGAAAAAAGAAGCATTGGAAAAAGAAAATTGATATGATGCAAGAAGATCGTATTATCAAGATTGATATTGAAAGCGAAATGCAAAAAGCATACATCGACTATTCGATGTCAGTAATTGTATCCCGTGCTTTGCCTGATGTGCGCGACGGTTTCAAACCTGTACACCGCCGCGTTCTTTTCGGTATGGAAAAGTTGGGCAACACGTCAACTCAAGGATACAAAAAATCGGCTCGTATTGTCGGTGAAGTTTTGGGTAAGTATCACCCGCACGGTGACTCTTCTGTCTATTTGGCAATGGTGCGCATGGCTCAGGAATGGTCGTTGCGCTATCCGCTTATCGACGGACAGGGAAACTTCGGTTCTATCGACGGTGACTCGCCTGCGGCTATGCGTTATACAGAAGCGCGCCTGCAAAAGATGGGCGAGGAAATGATGCGTGACATTGACGAGGAAACAGTCGACTTCACGCCGAACTTCGACAACACGTTGGAAGAGCCGACGGTATTGCCGACACGTTTCCCGAACCTCCTTGTCAACGGTGCGTCGGGTATTGCCGTAGGTATGGCAACCAATATGCCTCCCCACAACATGACGGAAGCTATCAATGCTTCCATTGCATTGCTTGAAAATCCGGACATCACGATTCCTGAACTGATGAAATATATCAAGGCTCCTGACTTCCCGACGGGAGGTATCATTTACGGCTATGCCGGTGTGAAGGATGCCTATGAAACAGGCCGTGGACGTATCGTAGTCCGTGCAAAATGCGAAATCGAATCGGAAAAAGACCACGACAAGATTATAGTAAACGAAATACCGTATAATGTCAATAAGGCTCAGCTGATTGAATCGATTGCCGAACTGGTGGAAGACAAGAAACTTGACGGCATTTCCAACATCAACGACGAGAGCGACCGTACGGGTATGCGTATTGTCATCGACATCAAGCGCGATGCCAATGCCAGTGTCATTCTGAACAAACTGTACAAAATGACACAGCTTCAGTCGTCGTTCAGTGTCAACAATGTGGCGCTGGTCGACGGTCTGCCGAAACTGCTTAACCTCAAGGAACTTTTGGAAGCGTTCCTGAAACACCGTCACGAAGTGGTGATTCGCCGTACGCGCTTCCAGTTGCGTAAGGCTGAAGAGCGTGCCCACATTGTCAAGGGCTTGATTATTGCTTGCGACAACATCGACGAGGTGATCAGCATTATCCGCAATTCCAAGACAACGGAAGAGGCCCGCACTCGCTTGAGCGAGCGTTTCGGTCTCGACGAGTTGCAGACAAAGGCTATCGTGGAGATGCGTCTGGCTGCGTTGACCGGTATGAGTCAGGCCAAGTTGCATGAGGAATACGAAGAACTTCAGAAACGAATTGAATTCTTGAACCAGATCCTTACCGACGACAACGTATGCCGCAAGGTGATCGAAGACGAGCTGGTGGAAACACGCGAAAAGTTCGGTGACGAACGTAGGACGGAAATCGTTTACGCTTCTGAAGAATTTAATGCGGAAGACTTCTATGCCGACGATGAAATGATTATCACAATTTCTCACCTTGGCTACATCAAGCGTACGCCGCTGAGCGACTTCCGTGCACAGCATCGTGGCGGTGTCGGAGCGAAGGGCAGCGATACCCGTGAAGAAGACTTTATCGAATATATCTATCCGGCTTCCATGCACAACTACATGCTCTTCTTTACCCAGAGGGGACGTTGCTACTGGCTCAAGGTTTACGAAATTCCGGAAGGTGCGAAGAACTCAAAGGGACGTGCTATCCAGAACTTGCTGAACATCGAAGCCGGCGACAAGGTGAACGCCTTTATCCGTGTGAAACGTCTGGACGATGAGGAATTTATCAATTCCCACTACCTGATTTTCTGTACGAAGAAGGGTATTATCAAGAAAACGTGTCTGGAAGCATATTCCCGTCCGCGTCAGAACGGTGTGAATGCCATCGTTATCCGCGAAGACGACCAGGTTATCCAAGTGCGTATGACCGACGGCAATGCGGAAGTGCTGATGGCCAACCGCAACGGCCGTGCTATCCGTTTCCACGAAAGCACGGTGCGTGTGATGGGCCGTGTGTCTACCGGTGTGAAGGGTATGACGCTTGACGGTGACGACGACGAAGTGGTCGGTATGATTACGATGACCGGCAAGCCGGGTGAAACCGTGATGGTGGTATCAGAACAGGGTTATGGCAAGCGTTCATACCTTGATGACTATCGTATCACGAACCGTGGCGGTAAGGGTGTGAAGACTCTGAACGTAACGGATAAGACCGGCAAGCTCGTTTCCATCAAGAATGTGAACGATTCGAACGACTTGGTAATCATCAACAAGTCGGGCATCACATTGCGTCTGAAAGTTGCGGATATTCGTGTGATGGGCCGTGCTACCCAGGGTGTTCGTCTGATTAACCTCGAGAAACGTAACGACGAAATCGCTTCCGTCTGCAAGGTGGACTCGGAAGAGGAAGCTCTTGAAATGGAAGAAGGTGTTGACACTTCTGTAACTGAAGTTCCGGAGGAAGATCCGACAACGGGAACAGTTGACGAGGGCGCTGATTCAGAGAATGGCGCACCACTCGGGGGCTTGTTTGAAGAATTGAACTAATAACTACAAATAAATCTAACTTAAAATGAAGAAATCATCTATTTTAATGCTTTGCGCTTTGACTTCGTTCGGAGCCTTTGCACAAAAAAGTTTGGTAGAAGAGGTAGAACACTCCATTGGCGGCTTCAATTCCGATTATAAGGCTGCTTGCGAAAAAATCGTTCCGGCTCTTACAAATGAGGAAACAAAAGGCCAGGCCAAGACTTGGTTTGTTGCCGGTGAAGCTAGTTTCGGCTTGTACGACAACTCTTATTCAAAATTGCAGTTGGGCCAGGCCGTTGACACAGTCTTGATGGCAAATTCCATCGTGAAGGGTTACGATTATTTCATGACTGCTCTTCCTTTGGATACAGTGAAGGAAGTAAACAAGAAAGGTAAAGTGAAAATCAAAACAAAATATTCCAAAGACATTGTGAATACTTTGGTGGGACACCACAATGATTTCCAGCTTGCCGGTTCCATGCTTTATGAAAAGCAGAAATATGCTGATGCAGCCAAATGCTGGGATATTTATGCGAAGCTTCCTTATTCCGGTATCGCTGACCGTAGCAAATTCATGGCTCACGATACTATCATCGGTCAAATTGAATTCTATCAGGGTGTAGCTTTGTGGCAGTCGAAGGACTTGAAGGGTGCCGTCAATGCATTTGCCAATGCCCGTAAGCACGGTAACTTGTCGAAGGATGCTTTCGACTACGCTTTGTTCTGTTGTGCTGAATTGAAGGACAACGACGGTGTTGTTGCTATTGCCAAAGAAGCTCTTCCGGTTCACGGTGACAAGGACAGCCAATACTTGAACATCCTTATCAATGACAACATCAACAAGGGTAACTACGACGAAGCCCAGAAGATGATTGAACAGGCTATTGCAAAACAGCCGAACAGCGCTGAACTCTACAATGTCATGGGTATCATGTATGAGCAGAAGAAGGACGACAAGAAGGCTATGGAATGCTTCTTGAAAGCTGTTGAATTGGATGCCAACCACGCACAAGGTCAGTTCAATGTTGGCCGTTGCATCATGAAACAGGCTGTTGATGTTCAAAAGAAGATGGAATCATTGAAGGGTGCAGAATATGCTGCCGCTCGCGACAACGAATATCTGCCGCTGTTGCACAAGGCTCTTCCTTACATGGAAAAGGCATACCAGTTGGATCCGGAAAATGATGCAGCTAAGAACATTCTTCGCAACATCTACTATCAGTTGGGCGACGAAGAAAAGCTGAACGCATTGGAAAGTACACACTAATCACTAGCGTAAAACAATAGAAAATGCCGGGCGAAAGTCCGGCATTTTTTATTTCTGTTTATCGAGGAATATTTGCGGTTTGCGGTTTACGGTTTACAGTTTACAGTTTACAGTTTGCGGAAGGTTCTCTAATGTCTGTCCTTTTGCTTGTGCTTATATTCCTTTGGGCTGCGCTTGCTATCTCTAATGTAAGAAATAACGTGGCGTGTTCCAAATGTTTGTAGGGACACACCCCAGGTGTGTCCGAAAGTTCTCATGAAAACAGCTGTCGAAGGCCTTGTGTTATTCGCAAGGACACCCGATGTTCGGTTTGGATGTATAATTGCCATATGGATAGATCAATAATAAAATAAAACAGGCTGTCCGGAGAGGACAGCCTGCATTGTTATCGATAGGTTGGAATTATTTACCCATTTGTTCGTAAACCAAAGTTTTCGGTGGAAGGTCGCAAACTTCAGCAGGTCCGAAGTATTGGATAGGACCCGGATATACGTAGCATGTTTCCTTCGCCCATTTTTCGCGTTTTTCAGCGAATTTCTTGAACGGACCACCGTCCAACTTAACCAATGCCTTTTGGATAACCGGCTTCATTTCACCGTTACGGCGTTCCATGTTCATCATCATTGTGATAGGAATACCGCCTGCAATCCATTGAACAGAAGGTTTGGTAAGGTTGCGGATAGATGACATATAGCCAGTAACACCTGCTTTTACCAATTGAGCGGCGTTGAAGCCAAGTGCGTAGCAGTAGTCAGCATCGAAGTTTGTCGGGTCTGCGCAACGTCCTTCGTAACCGAAGAAGTGGTGCAAAGCGGAGAACTTGCCGTTGTATTTGCCGGCAGCAGCCATTTCCTTCAAACGAGCACCTACCATTTCGCTCAACAGCTTTTCTGTTTCGATCAAGGAAACTTGAACATTTCCGTGAGGGTCGCGGTCCAAAGTGAGCTGACGGGCAACGCCTTCCGGAAGTGAAGCGTAAACCTTGGCATTGTCGGCTGACAGCTGGTCGATTACCCATTGACGTTGAGCGTCTTTTGCAATAGCGGCAAATTCAGCGCCCTTAGCAGCGAGAAGGTCGTTCAATTCAGCAATCAGGGCTTTCATAGCCGGGATGAATTCGATCAAACCTTCCGGGATAAGAACTGTACCGAAGTTGTTGCCGTCGGCTGCGCGGGCAGCAACGATTTTTGCGATGTAGTCAACCACATCGTTCAAAGTCATGTTCTTTGCTTCAACTTCTTCTGAAACGATACATACGTTCGGTTGAACCTGCAAAGCACATTCCAAAGCGATGTGAGAAGCAGAACGGCCCATCAATTTGATGAAGTGCCAGTATTTTTTAGCTGAGTTACAGTCACGTTGGATGTTACCGATAACTTCAGAGTAAACTTTACAAGCTGTGTCGAAACCGAAAGAAACTTCGATAACGTCATTCTTCAAGTCGCCGTCGATAGTTTTCGGACAGCCGATAACCTGTACGCCGGCATTGATCTTCTTGTAGTATTCAGCAAGAACGGCTGCATTGGTGTTGGAGTCGTCGCCGCCGATGATAACAAGCGCCTTGATGTTGAGTTCTTTCAGAATTTCAAGACCTTTGTCGAATTGTTCAACCTTTTCCAATTTAGTACGACCGGAACCGATGATGTCGAAACCGCCTGTGTTGCGGTATTCATCGATGATTTTGCCGGTAAGTTCCATGTATTTGTGGTCAACGAAACCGCCAGGACCAAGAAGGAAACCGAAAAGACGGCTGTCTTTGTTGATGGCTTTGATTCCGTCGAAAAGACCGCTGATTACGTTGTGTCCGCCAGGAGCCTGACCGCCGGAAAGGATAACACCTACGTTGATAGGTTCTTTCGACTTGGCCTTAGCTGTTGAATCAACGTCAAACTTCAAGATGGGGAGACCGTATGTGCAAGGAAACAAGGCTTTGATTTCCTCTTGATTTGCAACTGATTGAGTCGGTTCTCCCTCGATAACCTTTACAGCACCGCACAAAGCAGAAGGTAATTTCGGCTTATATGCCGCCCGAGCAACTTGTAATGGGCTTTTCTTTGTCATATCTATATAGTTAATTTTGTATTGTTAAATTTCTTGCGCAAAGATAGAAAAAAATGCCGAAGTATTCTCATAATTTTTGTGATATTAATTGAATATATTTGCTTCATTATGATTTTTTTAATTGTTTAAAGCCGACAATGCGTCAGTCGTAGCTGATGTTTGCCGTGAAAATGCTAACTTTGTGCCTGTTATAACAAATTGGAAAAGAAAAATTCGATGAATAAAAAGGAAAATGGAGGAGTGTCGGTCGCTCAGGGTGTGCTGGCGCTGAGCCCGTTGCTGGTGTTCCTGCTGATGTACCTCGTCCTGTCGCTCATTTTGGGCGATTTCTACAAGGTGCCGCTGTCGGTGGCGTTCATTGTGGCTTCTCTTTGGGGAGTGGCTACCATGCGCGGTGTACCTTTGCGCCGAAGAATTGACATTTTTTCCGGAGGCGCGGCCAACAGGGATATCATCTACATGGTGTGGATTTTCATTCTGGCGGGGGCTTTTGCCATTCTTGCCCAGAAGATAGGTGCCACGGAAGCAACGGTCAACCTGACGCTGAATGTGCTTCCTGCCGGTTTCCTGATGCCCGGTCTGTTTCTG
>ULSJ01043256.1_pt1 | contig 21388 bp, 14 predicted proteins | sample 1956291 | NCBI WGS metagenome assembly ULSJ01 (sample SAMEA4835705, study PRJEB28245) | human gut metagenome | biome: gut microbiome; material: fecal sample | place: Denmark | collected 2008 | reverse complement strand
ATGGCTATAAGAATAGTTGGTGTAGATTTACCTCAGAATAAGAGAGGTGAGATTGCGTTGACATACGTATATGGTATCGGACGCAGCAGTTCAGCAAAAATTTTGGATAAGGCAGGTGTAGATCGTGACCTGAAGGTTAAGGATTGGACTGATGATCAGGCTGCTAAGATCCGTGAAATCATTGGTGCTGAGTACAAAGTGGAAGGTGATCTTCGTTCTGAAATCCAGTTGAACATTAAGCGATTAATGGATATTGGTTGCTACCGTGGTGTTCGTCATCGTCTGGGCTTGCCGGTTAGAGGTCAGAGCACTAAGAATAATGCCCGTACACGTAAGGGTAGAAAGAAAACAGTTGCAAATAAGAAAAAAGCTACTAAATAATAATTGTTGATATGGCAAAAAAAACAGTCGCAGCTAAAAAAAGAAATGTGAAAGTGGATGCTAATGGACAGCTGCATGTTCATTCTTCATTCAATAACATCATCGTTTCTTTGGCTAATAGCGAAGGCCAGATTATCTCATGGTCTTCGGCAGGTAAGATGGGATTTAGAGGTTCTAAGAAGAACACTCCTTACGCAGCTCAGATGGCTGCACAGGATTGCGCTAAAGTAGCGTATGATCTGGGCCTGAGAAAGGTGAAAGCTTATGTAAAAGGTCCTGGAAACGGACGTGAGTCTGCTATCAGAACTGTACACGGAGCTGGAATTGAAGTTACTGAAATTATCGATGTAACTCCATTGCCTCACAACGGTTGTCGTCCTCCGAAAAGAAGAAGAGTATAATACAGATAACCTATTAAGATGTCACTTGAATTTGTTAAATAATGGATTGCAATTCCTTTCTGTAATCGCGGCTGCAACAATTTGAGTACATTATAACAATTAAATTAAAAAAGAAAATGGCTAGATATACTGGACCAAAAAGTAGAATTGCACGTAAATTCGGTGAAGCAATCTTCGGAGCTGATAAAGTTTTGTCAAAGAAAAATTATCCTCCTGGACAGCATGGTAACACTCGCCGCAGAAAAACTTCTGAATATGGTGTCATGCTGGCTGAAAAGCAGAAAGCTAAATATACTTACGGGGTTTTGGAAAAACAATTCCGTAACCTGTTTGAAAAAGCAGCGAGCATGAACGGTATTACCGGTGAAATCTTGTTGCAGAATCTTGAATGTCGTCTGGACAACGTAGTGTTCCGTTTGGGTATTGCTCCTACTCGTTCAGCTGCCCGTCAGTTGGTAGGTCACAAGCATATTACAGTAGACGGTAAGGTTGTAAACATTCCTTCATACGCTGTAAAGCCGGGTCAGTTGATCGGTGTTCGTGAGAGATCTAAATCTCTGGAAGTTATCGCTAACTCTTTGGCTGGGTTCAATCACAGCAAATATCCTTGGTTGGAATGGGATGAAAACTCTAAGACTGGTAAGTTGTTGCACAAACCGGAAAGAGCAGATATTCCTGAAAACATTAAAGAACACTTGATCGTTGAATTGTACTCTAAATAATAATTAATTTCATGGCGATATTAGCATTTCAAAAACCTGATAAAGTATTAATGTTGGAAGCGGATTCCAAATTCGGAAAATTCGAATTCCGTCCGCTTGAACCCGGTTTCGGTATTACCGTTGGTAATGCTTTACGCCGTATTCTTCTTTCCTCACTGGAAGGCTATGCGATCAATACTATTCACATCGAAGGTGTGGAGCATGAATTTGCAACTGTGCCAGGTGTCAAAGAAGATGTCACTAACATTATCTTGAATCTGAAGCAAGTTCGATTCAAGCAAATAGTTGAGAAATTCGAAAATGAAAAGGTAAGCATTACCGTTGAGAATTCTACTGAATTTAAGGCAGGTGATATTGGTAAGTATTTGACCGGATTTGAAGTGTTAAATCCTGAATTAGTTATTTGCCATTTAGATTCAAAAGCAACTATGCAGATAGATCTTACAATTAACAAAGGTCGCGGATATGTTCCGGCTGATGAAAACCGTGAATTCTGTACCGATGTGAATGTAATTCCTATCGATTCTATTTACACTCCGATTCGTAACGTGAAATATGCGGTAGAAAATTATCGTGTAGAGCAGAAGACCGATTATGAAAAATTGGTTCTTGAAATTACGACGGATGGTTCCATTCACCCGAAGGAAGCTCTGAAAGAAGCCGCCAAGATATTGATTTATCACTTCATGCTTTTCTCTGATGAAAAGATTACTTTGGAAACATCGGATGCAGATGGCAATGAAGAATTTGATGAAGAAGTATTGCACATGCGTCAGTTGCTGAAAACCAAGCTGGTGGATATGGACCTGTCAGTACGTGCCTTGAACTGTTTGAAGGCTGCCGATGTAGAAACATTGGGTGACTTGGTTCAATTCAATAAAACTGATTTGCTGAAATTCAGAAACTTCGGTAAGAAATCGCTCACTGAGCTTGATGATTTGCTCGAGAGTCTGAATCTGTCGTTTGGAACGGATATTTCTAAGTATAAATTAGATAAAGAATAAACAATGAGACATAATAAAAAATTCAACCATTTAGGTCGTACTGCTTCTCACAGAAGTGCAATGTTGGCTAACATGGCATGTTCTTTGATTAAGCACAAAAGAATCACTACGACTGTTGCGAAGGCTAAAGCTTTGAAGAAGTTCGTTGAGCCGCTGATTACAAGATCTAAAGATGACACAACTAATTCTCGTCGTGTTGTGTTTAGCAATCTCCAGGATAAGTTCGCTGTAACTGAACTGTTCAAAGAAATCTCTGTAAAGGTTGCTGATCGTCCGGGTGGTTACACTCGTATTATCAAGACTGGTCACCGTTTGGGTGATAACGCAGAAATGTGTTTCATCGAATTGGTAGATTATAACGAGAATATGGCAAAGACTGCTGCCAAGAAAGCTACTCGTACTCGTCGTTCTAAGAAATCAGCTGCAACTGCCGAAGCACCGGTTGCTGAAGCTCCTGCAACTGAAGCTACTACAGAGGAAGCCCCTAAAGCTGAATAATTCTGTATACACTATATATTATGAAGGGTCTGTCGATTTCGATAGGCCCTTTGTTGTTTTTGGGGGTTGTTTATCTTATCTGATGAATTTTATTTTGATTCCTTCATTTTTTATGTTATCTTGCACATTGTTTTAATCAATGTCTGATGGTGAGTATGAAGAATTCTTTTTTTTTCACGCAGCGTGTGGCCGAAGAAGTTTGTTTTTCTTGGTTCTTGTTAGGGCTTCGGCTTTTATTTGGTGGCTTACTGATGATGCATGGTATAGTAAAGATTGCGAATTTCAGTGAGTTGTCAGCAACCTTCCCTGATTTATTAGGTGTAGGTTCATATTATTCGTTGATATTGGCTGTTTTCGCTGAGGTAATTTGTTCGTGTGCGTGTATTGTGGGACTCTTGTTTCGTCTTGCTTTAATACCTATGATTGTTACGATGGCTGTGGCCTTTTGGGGAGTACATGGAGGAAATATTTCAGAGGGGGAGTTGTCTTTTATCTTCCTGATTGTTTTTATTTTATTATGGCTGTCTGGACCTGGTTTGCTGTCTGTCGATAAGTTGCTTTTTGGAAAGTCAGTAAAACCCCAATATTCCCGTTATTATCGTTGAGTGAGGGAGTAGTGAAGTACCATTGGATGATGTCCGATTGTATAAAAATGTTCTTGTTTATTGATTTTATTTTCATCTTCATCAGCTGATGTCTTGATTGAATCGGCACTGTTTTTCTTTTTTTTCATGAATGCCTGAACTTTTTCCTGTTCCTGATTGTTAGTAATACTGAAGAAAGTAAATTTCTGAATGGCTTGATAGAATAGGTGATTCTTTGGGTAATTTTTGGAAAGTGAAAAATATGGGTAAAAATGGGTGTCTAATCATTTTATATGAGATTAGGGTCTGTCCTTGTAAATGATTTGGGGAAATGAGGAGGAGCCTGGTCTTATTCATATTATTATCATATTACATTTTTTACTGTTGTTGACTGGATAATTTTACTCAGCCCCAAAAGCTCTGTACTCGTATTAAGGTATATAGGGTGTATTGGTTTATAAAATGTTATTATTATAAAATAGACGCAATGAAACGATTAAAGGGAATTACGTTTGTTACATTTCTATGTAGTTTTTTATTAATGGCTTGTAGCCGGGAAGAATGGGGTAGTACATCAGATATGCAATTGTCTGAGGCTGTCTTTAAATTATACGACGTGAAATATGGTACTGCTGACCTGTCGCGGGCAGAAAGTCTGGAAGAATCCCGTTATGACCGTTTGGAGTTTTATATTGTTGATGATAACGGCGAACGCATAAAAGATGTGAAAGGTAAATACAATGCTACTACTTCGGAGATATTGGTAGAAGGTCTCCACGAAGGTGATTACCGTTTACTTGTTTTAGGTATCAAAGGCGATGAAAGCCTGGACCGGGCAGAAATATTCCAGCCGGAACATATCACAGACAGCTGGTTGAGATTCCCGGAGAACTTGCAGAAACCTTTGGAGGCAGAATACTTTTATTCGCAGACTCCGTTTGAGGTTCGCGTGCAGCAAGGTGAAGGCGGAAAAGAAGAGATAGTTTCCATTCGGCAGGATATTCGTCAGCAAAGAATCATGGGGAGACTGGATTTTTCGTTCGACTATGTGAATCCTTATATCCGTTATGCCGTGTTGGATAAAAATGTAGCATTTGATGAAGTACATTTTTATACGACCTTATCTGGTGATGGGGCGTTTTCCGGATCGAGTGACGGTATTCTTCAGAATCTGAACTTGGATAAGATAACCTCATATAAGTTTCTGCCTGTGAGTGATGGTAAAGCATTGAGTGGAAAGATCTCCATGCGTATGCGCAGCTATCAGGGAGATGAGGTCAGTCAGGATTATGGTTTCAGTCAGGAGAGTATAGACAGAAATCATATTCATTCGGTTGAGACTGAGGTTCGCCATCCGGATGATCAGTCAGCCGTCATGTTCCTTACAAAAACGGCTTACGACGCGGGAAAATATGCCAAGATTTTGCAGGATGATGAACGTAAGGAGGTATATGCGGATCCTTCGCAGCGTAAATTCAATACCTCTCGTCCGCTTCAGCTGAGTGTTACGGAAGAAGGTAAATTACATGTACGTTTTTATTCTCCACGTGATCTGGGGGATGTATTGCTGAAGGTACGCATTCCAGCCGTAAGTACGGAATATTTCGATGTGGCTTATTTTGATACGATTCCCGGTTTTGCCGATTTTTATGAAGTATTGCCTTTGGTACAACGTCCTACAGTTTGTCGTACGGAATCTGGACGTCAGATTCAGATACCTCAGCTTGAAGCTTCTCAGTTGGCAGATGCCGAGTTTAAGGTAGAGTCTGCTGATCCGTATTGGGCTAAATTACAGAAGATAGTGCATGGCTGGAATATCTATTGGGGATTGTACAATGGTGATCCAGATCGGGAAGATGGTGGACCTTCAGGTAACTGGATGGGAATTCGTCCGGTGCACTGCCGGGAGTCTGTAGCTTTGTTTCTCAATTTTACATATATGATTGATATGCCTGAACACGAACAGATTTTGCGGGATAATGCCGAAAAACTTTACGATGATAATAAAAATCCGATCAAGGTAGAACAGGTATTACAACAGATGAGACAGCAGAGAAACTTGCAGGTCGGGCTGGTTTATCCTGGAAATGGCGTGTTAGGATTAGGTGGTGGCTCTGTTTTTGGAGCTTATCAGCAAGCATGGTTTGAGCATTATTGGAATGCGTATTCATGTAGTATTATGTTTCATGAATTGGGGCACGTGATGGGATATGGACATAGCAGCTCGTTTACTTACGGTCCTTGGGCAGAGCAGCTGATGAATAATTTTTATGTGAATAACCTGCATCAGTTCCCGATTGATTCTTCTACTTATTTGAACAGCAAAAGTAATCCGTATAGATATAAGTAAAACATAAAATGGTAAAAGTGCAATTACGTGATATGATGGCGAAGATAAAGAATATAGGTTGGATCTGTGGATGTTTTTTCCTGATGTTGTGCGGATGTACGGCCGAAGAAGGAGTATCGGGAGTATTGTCTGAAGGAACCGTAAACGTACGTTTGCTAGCGTCTGCCATGATGGAGGGAGAGGCATCTGACACTGAATGTCAGGTATACGAAGTGGCGGGTTTTCGTTTTGAGGATGGCATGTTAAAAGAAATCTTCGATTCGCTTACTCCCACTGCAGAGGGTATCTATCAGTTACGTCCTGAAGAGAAGAAGGGAACGATTTACTTCCTGGCTAATGCGGCATCGGTTATTCAGAATGCGAGTTTCCGGATAGAGGAAACTTCTTTGGATGATTTTCTTAATTTGGTTGCTACAGCCGACGACATGACAGCCAATGGCCTGGTTATGTCTGGACAAGCTGATTTGAATTCTGAAGGAACGGAGTGGACTGTAGCCTTAAAACGTAGTCTGGCTCGTATTGACCTGGATACTTCTTTCGAAGGAGTTGAGGTTAGTCGTGTGGCTATTCAGGGAATTTCCTCACAAGGTTACGTAAATGGCCGGTCAGAAGTGCGTAGGCCTGCTGGTGCGGAGCTGGTAACATTGGTAAAAGATAATTTGGCCTTGAGTAATGAGAAAAAGACATTGTTTTATGTCTGTGAGCAGGAGGCTGATCAGACGTCTGTTGAAATTCAGATGACCTCCACAGATGGGGCATGGCATCGGTTGAAAGCGACACTTCCGGCTTTAAAGCGGAATACGATATACACACTGAAAGTATACGGTAACGGCGCAGATACTCGCGTAGAAGTAATAACGGATGACTGGGTGAATGGAGTATCTTCCGGTTCAGAACAAGTCTTGAAGGGAGTGGTAGATAAAACTGCCTCGCAATTGTCCGATGGAGTAACGATCAGCCAGCAGGGAGATACTGTATGCGTACCTTATTGGAAAAGTGATTTCCGATTGGCCTTAAAGGCCGAAGCCGGAGCGAGTCTGGTTGTAAACGGAATAGCCGATGGAGTAACAGTCACTTCTCAGCAGGTAACACGGGCTATGCAGCACATTGTCGATGTGAACGTAACCAGCCGGCAGAAAATGCCTGGAAGTGTACAGGAATATGTTTATCTGGATGTATATGAACAGGCAGTTCATACAGGCAGAGTTGTTCTGGTATTCAATCCGAACCCGATTCAACTTACGGGGCGTTTAAGTTTTGACGAGAATGCTGTGTGCGATTTTAACGGTTATCAGGATGGCGAGCTGGGAACATTGGTCCTGCCTGAAGGAAAACTGCTGAATGCAGAAGTGGATAGCGACGAAGCTCCGTGGATAAAAATTGTATCAGAAGGAACTTCCGGAGTATATCGTATTCTGGCTGGATGGAAGCCGAATGATCCGCTGGCCGATGGACGTGTGCAGGAAGCACGTCTTGTGGTAACTGATGCGGGCGGTAGCCATCGGGAGGTATATACGGTGAAACGGCAGAACTGGGGACTACCGGTTGTCAACATGAATGGAATCTGGTGGTGTAAATACAATCTGCGTGGCAATGTAAAAAACTTTGCCGATCAGATTCTGATAAAGGATGATCCTGTACCGGAGGATGAAAATTTGTTTGATTACCTGCAGCGTTGTTCAGACGAGGAATTGTTGCATGTGTTGGGTGATCAGTATCAGGCCGGGAATCCTGATGGATTGAAACCGGTATATGATGGAAGTTCATTTTCTTATGAAGGATATCAGCCGAGTGTCTCTGCTAACTTCGGAACCATGCTTCCTACAACGATGGCGCCTGAAGGTTATCAGATTCCCGATTACGATGATTACCGTTTCTTTACCTGGAACAATAACTGCAATCTGGGTTACTACAATCCGGGTGTATTCAACAATAACCTTGGACAACGTTTGGATTTCTCGGTCTCTGAACGTGAGCTTATGGTGGACGGCGTATTATATGGCACAGTAGGGCTTTATGATTTTGTCTACGAGAATGTTCATTGGACAATTGAGGGATTGGGACATCAGTGGAGTGAAACCGGTATTTCTCCCATGACCATCTTGCTCGCTACTTATGGAAATGCCAATAATACCTGGTCCATAGAAGGATATCCTAAGAGTACCGGTCAGGGTAACTGGTTTAAGTATACCAACAGCAACGCATCAAAAACTCGTACGATTCGTTGCGTCAAAACGCCTGTAGAATATATTTATGAATAATGCTGAAGCATCAAGATAAGAGAATACAATGAGAAAGATGAAATACGTAGGACTGATTAGTACTTTGTTGTTGGGAATGTTTTTCTGTGCCTGTTCCGATCATTCGGAAGATCAGATATGGAATAATGAAGCAGGCTTTCTGTTAATTACTCCCAGCCTGACAAGTTATGAAGATTCCGGAAGCTTCCTCGACGGGGAAAATGACATTACTGACATGCAGGCTTGTTTGTTCGAGGATGGAACCATGACTCAGGTGTTTGAGGATTTACAGCCGACAGGAGGTAAATATAATCTGTTGGTTAGAAATACCGGAACTTTGTACATGGTGGCCAATGCGAAAGGTTTGCTGGATTTGGATGAAATGAAAGGTATCAGCGAGGAAGAGTGGCAGAAAACGGTTCTCAATACCGATCATGGAAAAAACATTCATTTTTTTACGGGTAAACTGACGTTAAATGAACAAAGTCAGTCAGCCCAGACATTGATACTGAAACGTGGTGTCGCAAGGTTCGATCTGGTTCTCTCAGATGCTGTCGCGATAAACCGTTTGACGCTGAAGAACGCGGCCCAGTCTGTTTATTTGCTCCCTCAGGAATCAGGTGTTGAGTCGCCGGAAGGTGTGTCAAGAAAAGATACGACGGTTTCCTTTTCTGATGCATTGACTGCTTCTACTCCTGGAATTCTTTATGTATATGAACAGGAGAATAAAGGACTGGAGATCGTTATAGAGGCTGTCGTGGACGGAAAGACCAGAACACTGACGAAGGTGTTGGAAGGGGCATTGAAACGAAATTCCATTTATACGGTTACTTTGCAAAAAGACCATTCCTCCGGTTCTGTCAGTCTGGATGTTGTGGCCTGGGAAAATGGGGGAGATACTTCCCTGCAGCCGGATTTTGGTAGTACCATCACCATCAATCAAGGTTTATCTTCTGTGCCGGAAGACGTACAGATTATGTCGTCGGGTACTGTAGTATCATTGCCTAGCAGGGCTTTGGATTTTACATTGACAATCGATTGTGACGATGAGCTGGAATTTGATTCTTCCCAGTCTTCTTGCATAACGGTAGAACCTGTTTCTGTAGCCGGAATGGGGGAAAAGAAGAATCAGTTTGTTGTCCATAAGACCTTACTCCCTCCTGGATATTCGGAAGAAGAGGTGAAGATTTTTTTCCGTCGTAAGGGATTGAAGGAGGTTTATGATGAAGATAATATTAAGTTGATTCTTCAGGAGAACCCCATTCGTTTGGAAGGGTTTATATTTGACAGGCAAACGTATGCCTGCGATTTCGGTAAGTACATTGACAATGAGATGGGGCGTTTCATTATGCCCGATGGCATGGAGGTCATAGCCAAATTTGATGGTGAAGATCCGTGGGTAAAAGTTGAAAAAATGACTGACGATACCAATACTTACCGGATATTGGCGGGGTGGAAACCCAATGATCCGAAAGCGGATGGTCGTAAACAGTCGGCCCGGCTGGTAGTCCGTCGTATCTCAGACCTGGAGGAAACAGAATCCTACGTTGTATCCCGTCGTAATTATGGCTTGCCTGTAACTTACCTGAATGGAATCTGGTGGTGTCGTTACAATGCTTTGGGGAATTCGAGAGATTTTGGCGATCAGGTTTTGAGCGCGGGAGATCCGGCACGTCTGGCGGGAAAGACCGTACAGGAATACTTGAAAACCTGTTCGCAGGAAGAATATCTTTATCTTTGGAATGCGGCTTATGAGGGAAATGACGGAGTGGCCCTGAAGGCCGTTCATAAGGATGATAAAATAACGTTGGATGGCTGGCGAAGCAATGAATCCGAACATATCAACAGGCAGGCTCCGTCAGCCTTGGCTCCCGATGGATATGAAATGCCTGATTTTGAGGATTACAAATCGATATTCGGAAGCTTTGTTATTCCTACTTCATGGGCAGAGTTCAATCCGCAGGTAGGTGGAGCCGCTTATCGGAGTAAGATCATTCTGGAGAAACGTTCCGGCTTGCAGTTGGATGGACAGGATTTGGGCGAATTGTGGAGTTTCTCAGTACAGAGCATTGCTGGTCAGGGAGAAGAGCCTTTGACGTTCTATGGCGTAGGGTGTCAGTGGGGCGGAACAGGTATAAATAGCAATTGGTTATTGTTAGCCTGTTATAATCCCGGTGTGACCGGTTGGCTTGTAAGAGGTAACAGTGCCAGCCTGGAGCATAATGGAGCCGGTGCCAATAATACCCGTATTGTACGTTTCAAGAAATCAGATGTAGAATATATTTATCAGTAGTTGGTAGGATTCTGATAAAGAAAGATATACCCCGGGGAGAGCCATGACTCTTTTACCGGGGTATATACATAATGGATTCGGGCTTTTTCAGAAGATATTTTTTGTTTTGTAAATGAGTTCTGCTACATTTTTGGCATTTAGTTTATCCAGCAGACGTTTCCGATAGGTATGTACGGTATTTGTACTAAGATACATTCTTTCGGCTATTTCGGAGGTGCTCATGCCTTGAGACAAGTAGGCAAGTACTTCTTTTTCACGGTCAGCCAGTTCCGAAGGAATGGATTTGGCTTCCGGATGGCATTTTTTACAGGTCTCCAGCTCTGAAAATTCCTCACTGAAATAGGTCTCTCCCTTTCTTATGGCTTTTATGGCTGTTTGCAGTTCTTCTATGTGTGAGTTCTTGGCCACGGCACCTTGTATGTTTAAGGTACTTAGTTTGGCTACTATCCAGGGTTCTCCGTGCATGGTGTAGACTAGAATCTTGCCTGCTGGATATTCTTTGTTCAATTTTTCGATGACTTGAAAGCCGTTGGTCCCATGAAGTCCTAAATCGATAATGTATAAATCAAATGTCTCTGTTTTTAGTATCTGTTGCAGGTCTTCTAATGTTCTGGGTGTTTTGCATGTTGTGTCTCCCAGTTGTAAGGCTATGGACCTTATACCTTCCGATACGATTGGATGATCTTCGGCTATCAGTATCTTATAGTTTTCTTGATTCATCTTGCTTGTTGTTGAATGATAGAATAAATTGATTGTTCCCTTCCATGGAACTGAACTCGATGATTCCTCCGATGCTTTTGGCCCGTTCGGTTACGGTACGTAGCCCGATCCCTTTTGTCGGTTGATGATCGTCTATGGACTTGGTCTGTTTTCCGTTGTCAGTAATTTTCAGTTCACACTTTCGATTTGTTTGATAGGTCAGCGTAATATCTATGCGCGTTATTTCTACCGAGTGTTTTAGGATATTAGTTGTTACTTCCTGAACAATCCGGTAAATTTCCCGCGAGGTACGGCTTGAAAATCTTTCGGCCGTTGCATCTGCTGTAGTTATCGCCTGGAAGCGGATATCCAGTTGGCTGTTTTGTGCCTGTGTCTGGGCATAATGTTGCAGAATTTCGTTCAGGCTGAGTTGCTCAAACTCAGGAGGCATCAGCTCGTGTGAGATGGAACGTACATCGTGGTGTACTTTTTTGATCATGTCTGTTACTTCCTGGGAGGTTTGTCCATTCGAAAGGGACATTTTCATCTGGATACCTAACAGGTCATTGGCAATGCCGTCGTGCAGTTCTTTGGCGAAGAATTTGCATTCTTCTTCCAGCCCTTCGATGTAACGTTGGGTAGAGTCGAGTTCCTTTTCCTGTCTCAGTAACTGGATTTCCTTTTCTGTACTTCGTTTCTTATAATACAGTATTACTATTCCTAAAACAGTGAGAACAAGCAGGCAGCCTGCACCTGTTACTGTCTTGAGAAAAATAGCCTGATTAGTCAGTTTCTCTTGTTGCAGGCGTGCTATCTGCAGTTCTTTCTCCTGAGTCTGGAATTTTACGTTCAGTTCGGCCATTTGTCGGGTCAGGTTCTGTTGGGCCAGTGAGTCAGTCCACATGCGGGCACTGTCCATATAGGTATAGGCCAGTCTGTCGTTTCCCGTGGCATGGTAACATTGTGCGATTTGAGTCAACAGGGTTTTTGGTTCACTCCCTGTATTTTTCTTTCGTAACCACAAATAGTCTTTTAATGCCTGGCGGTAATTGCCCCGGTTCTTTTCCGTTACGGCCCGTACTTGTATGAAACCGATGGCTGGGATGGAGCTGACAGGCATTTCTTCCAGCAGTTTGTTCCCGATTTGCAGATAGTATTCCACCGAGTCTGGTTGTTCTTTTCGCTCAAAGACTCTTAACAGGGAAGGCATGCATCTCATCTTCCAGGCTGTAGCGTTTTCTCCGGACTTGCAGGCTATGTTCCAGGCTTTCCTGATAGAGGATTCGGCTTCTTCCAGTTTGTTCAGTTCCGATTTGATACCGGCTCTTAATTGCCAGGAGCTGAAAGTTACGAATGCGTCATCGGTGTTGACACAGTGTTTGGCTGCCAGGTCTGTATACTTTTCTGCTTCGTCCAGCTGGCGGATATTGAAATAGAATATAGACAGGTTGTTGTAGATGTGGGCTATCCAGCTTTCATCTTTGTATTGCAGGGCTGCTTCGAGTGCCTTGTTGTAGTAGTAAAGGGTTGAATCGTTGATATGCCGTTGCCGGTAAAGGATGGCCAGGTCGTTGTATACACTGATGTGTTTCTCCAGATCTGTCATCTGTGGCAGATAAGGCAGGACACTTTTCTTCATCTCGAAAGCTTCCTCGTTTTTTCCGAGATATACCAGCAGCGTGGCTTGTTCATTCAATAGCACAGGATAGACAGGCGATTGTTTTATACCTTTTACTGCAAAGGCACTGTCGAACGTTGCTTGTGCATCGTCGTAACGTCCTATTTCCATCAGTTGGGCTGCCCGTGTATAGAACTGTGTCAACAGAGTGTCGGTCGGGATGGCTTGAATGGGGGAGACCATAGCTGCCAGTAGAAATAGGAGCAGATGTAATAGCTTGAAGTTCATGGCCTAGACGTTTTGGATTGTATGCAAATATACGTTTTTTAATATAATTTTTAGTGTTAGGAAGAAAATAATCGCTTTTTGCTTCAGCAAGAATTTCAAGATGTTTCGGAATTACTGCCTATTTCCGGATCAGGTGGAGAAGTTTATTCGGTAAATGAATTTTCTGAAATCTTTTTCCCTGTTTCATAGCCATAAAAAAACAGTGCCACAGTTATACAGTGAGATCGTTTAGTAACTGTATTTCTGTGGCAACTGTTCTTTCTAACCTATGTGCTAACCTATGAAAACCCTATATATAAAGAGGATATATACTATTGATGTACAATGAGAGCTGTATGTGGTGCTGCTGTCAGTTTGTTTCCGGTTATACTGCCCAGTCCCTGTTCCGGATTGATTTTTCCGTCTTTGCAGACAATCTGGTAAGTACCTTGGGGAACATTGATGGTGGCCGGTTCATTCTTTGCGTTTAAGACAACTGTGATATTTTTCCACGTATCACCATTGGGAGTGCCATTGATTCGGAAAGCAACTACATTGTTGTCTTCCATATCCAGAAACTCCAGATGCTTGTAAATGAGTTCCGCATTACCCAGGTGGAAGGCCGGATGTGCCTTGCGCATGGCAATCAATCCTTTCAGGTAGTCAAAGGCATCACGATGGATGGCTTTATTATGCCAATTGATGGCGTTGATGGAATCCGGACTGTTGTAGGAGTTGCGTACACCTTTCTTGTCGCGCATGATTTCATCCCCTGTAAAGATAAACGGAACGCCTTGCGAAGTGAATACTGCCGTATGTGCCAGTTTGTGATAGGCGGTCAGTTCCTTGTCCGTAGCTTTCGGCGCAGTAATTTTCAGACGGTCGGTAATGCAGTGGTCGTCGTGACAGCTGGTGTAACTGATCATCTGTGTTGGCTGGGCTGTCCAGAATGCCGGTACGTTCAAGGTAGAGTTTTTCAGTTGCGGATGAGGCAGTGCGGCTGCAATTCCAAACATTACTTGTGAATCGTGTCCCGGACGTCCGATGACGAAAGCACCTTCCAGGTCATTGTTCCAACTGCCACGTAATCCGTCACGTAGCTCGTCACTGAAGGCTGCTACTCCCGGCATCCGGTAGGTGTTGGCTTTCATGGCCAGACTGTCGGCCGGATAAGCTGGACTGCTGGCTGCCCATCCTTCACCATATATATAAATTGTGGGATCGATTTTGTTTAAGGCGGCTCGGATAGCCTTCATGGTGGTGATGTCGTGGATTCCCATCAGGTCAAACCGGAAACCGTCGATGTGGTATTCGCTGGCCCAGTAGGAGACGGATTCTACCATGTATTTCCGCATCATTTCCCGTTCGCTGGCCGTTTCGTTGCCACAGCCTGAACCGTTGGCAAAGCTGCCGTCTGTATTATGGCGATAGAAATAGCCCGGTACGGTACGCTCAAAACTACTGCCTTCGGTATTGAATGTATGGTTGTATACCACGTCCATGATGACGCGGATTCCTGCCTGATGCAGGGCCATGACCATCTGTTTGAATTCGCGGATACGTGTTTCCGGTGTATATGGGTCGGTAGAGTAGGAACCTTCCGGTGCATTATAGTTCAACGGATCGTATCCCCAGTTGTATTGAGGCTTGTCTAACTGGGTCTCGTCTACCGATGCATAATCGTATGACGGTAACAGATGTACATGCGTTACTCCCAGTTCTTTCAGATGGTCAATGCCGGTTTTCTGTCCTTCTTTGCTTACCGTACCGGTTTCGGTCAGAGCCAGAAATTTTCCCCGGTTCTTGATGCCGGACAGACTGTCGATAGAGAAGTCGCGATGGTGCATTTCGTAGATGATAATGTCATCGAAGCCTTTCAGGGCTGGCCGTACATCCTGGTCCCATCCTTCCGGATCAGTCGTATCAAGATTCAGTATGGCTCCTCTTTTTCCGTTTACCCCTACGGCTTTAGCCATGACTCCCGGTGTTTCGTCCAGCCATTTTCCGTTTATCTTTACCTGGAAGGTATAAAATTTTCCTTTCAGATCTTCGGTTACGGAAGTTCTCCAGCTTCCATTTCCAGCTTCTTTCATGCGGATGGTTTGAATGGCGTTCCCCGCTAATCCGTCGGTATAGAGTTGGACATTTACCTCCTCGGCGGTGGGTGCCCATAGCATGAATCGGGTTTCTTTTTCGGAGTAGGTCATTTCATCCCAAGGCTGTGTAAAAGTGGGATAGTCGTCGAATGATTCGTATTCTTTTTGAGCTGTTTTACAACTGATAAAGGTTGTTGCCAGCATGGTTAGCAGGAAGAGTCTTTTTGTTTTCATGGTATTCGATTGAAGTATTTTATAAAATAGAATCAGTCACACATTGCAAATATCGATGAATTATTCTTTCAAACCTCTTCCTTGAAAGAAATTATAAATGAGTGTTAGAATATAAATGCTGATAATCAGAATGATACATCTATGGATATTCCTTTATTTTATAAATGTTTTGAAAGTTGTTATTTTCTTTTATGTATGATGAAGACTTGGAAATCAGACGTTTTGAAGAAGATTCTTAGTGTCAGAATAAAAAAACAGACTGTTCCGATAAAAACGGAACAGTCTGTTGAAAGAAGCTATTTTGTGAGTTGTTCAGACAATAATGCTGGAATCAGTTCAAGATAACTCCTGCGTCGCTGGTCGGATTCTGAGTCAGTGTACATCCGCTCGGATAAGAGTTGATGGCAGTCTGCGGAATGTAGTAAGTTACACGGTAATCGGTTGCCGGAATATCTTCCATCGCATTGTGAGGTCCCGGATAATGACGGGTCAACGGGTCACCGTTACGGAATACATCGTAACTGCGTTCTGCCTGGTAAGCCAGTTCAAGCTGACGTTCTTTATCGATTCGTTCTCCAGCATTGGTTGCATCGAGTGAAGCATATCCTGCACCCGGAATGGAACGTTCACGGATGGTGTTCAGGTCTGTCAAGGCTGAGCCATAGTTACCCAGTTTGGCGTATGCTTCTGCACGGTTCAAATACATTTCATCCAAACGGGAAATGATGGGTGAATGTAATTGTGATTCCAGATTGTCTTCTCTTGAACATTTGGTGATGTAAAACATTGGATATCCATTGTTCAGTGCCATCTGATAATCAACTACACCAGTGTATGTACTACCATTATAATTAATAGTATAATATTCTTCTTCAGGAGTTCTTTCTGAATAGAGGCTGATAGGGTATCTATCTTTTGGATTACCGTTTTCGTCAACAGTCCAGCATTCTGTTCTGTCTTTATTTACTGGGAGCTGTACATAGGTAAATCCTGTTCCTGTTGCGTTGGAAGTTATAAAGCGTAATACTTCAGTATAATTCCCGTTATCATCTACTGAATATTGAGGTTCAATAAACTTAGCTCGTGCGTCTACAATTCCGTCATCACCTTTTCTCCAGTCATTACGTCCGGTTTCATCCAAGAGTTCGAGATATTTGGCACTAGCGTACATTTCTCCCCATCCCATACCACCGATGTTGGAATACATACCTCCGATACCATAGTAATAATCGTCACCAGGGAAGTCAGCAGCCAAGCGCTTGATCACAAAGATTGCTTCCGGATAGTTTTCGGGCGCAGTTCGGGCTGACTTCATATAATCTTCACGAGAAACCAGATGGAAATTTGGAGACTCAATGACACGACTTGCGTAATAGACAGCAGAATCAGCATATAGTGTGTTAGGATTTTCGTAAGTCCCGCTCATATATAGATATACTCGTGAAAGCATGGCTTGGGCTGCTTCTTTGGAAGCATAATCTGCATTTTTGAATGGAGTCGTAATCAGGTTTTCGGCAGTACGCAAGTCATTAATAGCCTGTTGATAAGTTTCTTTTACGGTAGAGCGGTCAGGTAAAGATAAGTTCCCAATTTCTTCTTCACTTGGTGTTCCGTTTACGATGGGCACTCCAAGATTCTTATCAGGTGCCTGGTAGTAAGGACGACCGAAAGCACGGCACAGATAGAAATACATCATACCACGTACATAATAGCATTCTCCCAATTTACTTTTAATTTCCGGATCATCTGTATCTTGGGCCATATTGATGATATTCGATGCCTGTGCAATGGCTTTGTAACCATAGTCCCAGAAACTTTGTAGACGATAGTTATCCGGTGTGCGTGAATAAGTGATGAACTCGTAAAATGCATCGGTGGAGGCACCGCGAATCATCATGTTGTCACCAGCATATTCACCAAGACGATGCATAGGATCCGACCATGTCTTTAATTGTGCGTACATACCATTAAGCATGTTGTCAAAAAGAACTTCTTGGTTCTCTGTTACTTGATCGCTTGCCATATAGTTATTAGGAAATCGATCTATATCACAGGATGTGAATACTCCTCCTGTGATACTCAAGGATAAAAGTATTGTTGAGGTTATCTTTTTCATAAATGTACTGGTTAGAAGGTTAAATTGATACCGAACATGAATTTACGTGTAGATGGATAAAGGTTTGCTCCAGCAGTACCAATTGACTTGTAGGTACCGGTAGTTTCATCGTAGTAAGCTGGAACTTCAGGGTCGATGCCTGAGAATCCTGTAAGTGTAAATACATTTTCGGCTGTGAAATAAATACGCATGTTCTGGATATAATATTTAGACAGGTCTAAATTATAGCCAATAGACAGAGAACGCAGTTTCAGGTAATCTCCATCTTCCAAATAACGGGTAGAAGCCTTGTTTGAATTGCTCTTGTTTCCGTAAGAGGCAGCAGGATGAGTGGCAATATCGCCTTCTTTCTCCCAGCGTGACCAGCCGTCAATCAGCTTCATCTGGTTACGGTCTGTATAGGCACCATCTGAGTCGTATTCCTGACGTGAATAGTTATAGATTTTACCACCAAGTGAGAATCCGAATGAAGCATTCAAATCAATATTTTTCCATGTCAAAGAGGTATTGAATCCGCCGAACAGTTTCGGTGAAGTAGCTTCTGTCATTACTTGTTTAGCCTCAGAATAATTGCTGGTTGTTTCTCCACTACCATCGTTTTTGTACCACAATGGAGCTCCGTTTTTCGGGTCAACGCCAGCCCATTCGCGCAGGTAGTAACGGTCAGTGCTATAACCTACCTTCAACACTTTTTCTGCTGCTCCGGCGATGCTTGTATCGTTACCGCCACCACCGATAATCATCATGTTCGGGTCGTCACCATACAGCTTTTCAAGCTTGTTCTTGTTATAACCCATATTCAGGTCAAGACTCCACAACCAGTCTTTTGTACGGATAATATCTCCCCCAATAGTAATTTCAATACCTGAGTTGCGCATTTCTCCTACGTTCTGCCAACGGCTGGTGATACCTGTCAATCCGGAAACCGGAACTTGGTATAAGATGTTGGAAGTGTATTTGTTATAGTAGTCGAAGACGAAGCGCAGACGATTGTTGAAGAAGTTGGCATCAATACCTACTCCAGCGGTGTAAGTCTGTTCCCAAGTCAGATCTTTATTGCCAACCTGGCTGATAAGAATAGCAGGAATGCCATTGTAGTTGGAAGAAACAGAATACAAACCGTATTGCGGATATTTAGAATATGGAATGTTACCTACAGAACCGTATGAAGCACGCAGTTTCAATACGTCTACCCAGTCGGCTTTGAACCATTTTTCGCGGTTAATGTTCCATCCACCACTGATTGAGAAGAAATTACCATACTTCTTGTCATCACCAAAGTTTGAAGCGCCATCTCTACGCAGAGATACTTCTGCAAGATAGCGGTTGTCGTAAGTATAGTTTGCTTTGGCGAAAATTGACTGTTTAGCCCATTCAGTAAGGTTTCCTCCAACTTCTTCAGGGGTAGCAGTTGCATCCAGCACCTCAAAACCAGAAACGATACCGGTACCTTTGGCGTTGATTACTTTGGCAGATGTGTCCATAAATTCGTATGCCAGCAACGCTTGTACGGAGTGTTTTCCAAACATTTTGTTGAATGTCAGGTACTGGTTGGTGTATCGTTGTATGTTGTTGGTCTGTTCTTCTTCTACACGTCCTTGTACTCCAGAAGCACTATCAGTACGTGGGTCTGTATAAGTAGATTGGAAGTAACCTGTCCAACGATAGTTATTAACAGATGTAAAAGTCAGCCAATCGGTAATTTTTATGTCAAAGTCAAAATTTCCGGAGAATTCGTACGTTTTTCTTGTAGTATGATTTCCGTAAGAAATGGAGTTCAAGTAGTTCAAGTCAGAACTATCTACCCATCCGCTATAACGGTCAGGAACCAGGTTGCCATCTTCATCGTATGGACTATCCCAAGGGAACATTGTATATTTAGCTGTATAGTCATATTGAGAATCATCCGTGTTTTTCATTGAACCGGATATGTTCGGTTTGATGGTTAGCCAGGAGAACGGTTTGTAATTAGAGCGATAACGGAAGCTGTAGCGGTCATATTTATAACCTTTCACGGTTCCTTCTTCACTGTAGTACCCCAATGAGAAATAGGAACTCATTTTCTCACTTCCTCCAGATAACGAAATATTATAGTCCTGAGTAAATCCGGCTTGTGAGGCCAGTTCTCCCCAGTCAAAATTGGCATTTCTTAAATTTGGATTCCAGCGTGAGAACTTGATGCTTTCCTGATTAGGGAACGAAGCATAATAATCGTATAGTTCAGCTCCATTCATGACTTCCATCTTTCCATTTGTCATCGTGCTGACACCCATCTTAATGGAGGCATTGATTTTCATTTTTTCGCTTTTACCCATCTTTGTGGTTACGATGATGACACCATTGGCACCTTGTGAACCATAGATGGCAGTGGAGGCAGCATCTTTCAAGATAGTCATGTTTTCGATATCCGATGGATTCAATACACCAGGGTCTTCCCCTACGATTACTCCATCTACTACCCACAATGGAGAGGTACTTCCACTCAAGGTAGCACGCCCGCGGATTTGCACTGCTCCATTGGAGCCAGGCTGTCCTGAACCTGGTGCGACATATACTCCGGATACTTTACCATTCAGCATATTCTCAACAGTCGGGGTAGTAATATCTTTCAGTCTGTTTTCCTTCAAGGTAGACATTGCACCGGTTAAGCTTTCTTTTTTCTGTACGCCGTAACCTACTACTACTACTTCGTCCAGCGTTTCGGTGTCTTCTTCCATACGTATTTTTAAATTGTTCTGTGCTTTTAATTCCTGGTCTTTATATCCGATGAAAGAAACCTGTAGAATGGCGTTGGAAGGAACTTCCAGTTCGTAAGCACCGTCAATGTTAGTAATGGTTCCATTTGTGGTTCCTTTTACTAAAACATTAGCGCCGATAATGGGGTCGCCGGTTTTGGCGTCTAGAACAATACCTTTAATCTTTTGGGTTTGCTGAACAACTTTTGCCATAGAAGTGGCACCTGTTGTAGGTGTAGAGGTAGCGAATACGGGCAAAGTACTACAGCATAATGCACTTGCCAATAAAGCTAATCTACTTTTGCGATTAACTTTTTTCGATTCCATAATGTAAGGTTTTTTGTCTATAAAAATTAATTTGTGATAAAACGAAACAAAATTATGAATAAATGTTTTTATGAACAATAAAAGTACTTGATTTTTGATACTTATATGCTATTAAACATAAAAATATATATTTTTTCTATTTTTAATTGTTTGAAGTGATGGTCGGATTTTATGTTTAATGAAAGAAAAATAGTGTTGCTGCTTGTTTCTTTATGTGTTTTTCTATACAAGCGGTGTATTTATTTTTTATCTTTCATGGATTCTTTGTCTGCAAGCTGCTCATTTTATATACAACAGCTATTTTTATGGTGTAGCAGGAAGTATTTGTGTTTTCTGTAAAAATACAATTTTTTGTATGACAAACCAAATAAAACAATGAGTTTTATTTATCCTTAAATTATGTTTTTGGGGTGGATGAACCAATTTTCCTATTTTGTATGATGAACAATTATACATCTTCAGGCATGGGGATGACAAGGATAGACTCACTGCACCGGATTACTGTTTCCTGCAAATGTACAGTTTTGCGGATAATTAACCGCAAAATTTGCGGCTTATTATCCGCATGAAAGAATGATTCAATATAATTTCTGAATTATTCGATTGGATTGCTATTGACGGGAAAGACTGCTTGAAAGTACATCTTTGGTCTTCTTCAAGAAGAAAAGCACATTGAATGAACTTCTTTTCATTTTCCTACAGTTTTCAGTTTGGACAAAAGTAGGAAACCGACCACGTTTCCTTGATACGCAAAGCATTGCAAATCAGTGAAAAAGAACCTGATTCGGTGGAGATTTTTGCTCCACCTTTTATCTCCACCTTT
>ULSJ01068171.1_pt1 | contig 21561 bp, 17 predicted proteins | sample 1956291 | NCBI WGS metagenome assembly ULSJ01 (sample SAMEA4835705, study PRJEB28245) | human gut metagenome | biome: gut microbiome; material: fecal sample | place: Denmark | collected 2008 | reverse complement strand
GAGTTCAGAGGTCAAAACTGGCATATCACCACCATTGACGGACAAACCTTTATCGGCAACAATTCCAGACCATATATTCTCACCCAGAACGACAAAGCTGCAGCCGTTCCCGGCACGTCGAGCAGCAGTACACGACTTGTACACTGCAACATTCACGGACAGGACATCCTGCTGGAATCGTCCTACTCCGTACTGCGCATCTACAAAAAGCGAAACGGGAAATGGGAAATGAACAACGAAGTGAAAAACTTCTACGCTCCTATCCGGCATATTGAAGTGGATCAAAGCGGCACAATATGGGCGAGCAACATGATATACGGAATTTATCGCATCGAACTCGACGACAACCTGCAAAAAGTCAAGTCGTCCCAATATTTCAAGCAATTGGACGACTCCATCTGCTCCATCAACCACATCATGATGATTCGAGGCCGAATCGTGTTTTCCGACAATGAGCGTCTCTATACATTCGACGACATTTCACAAAAAATAATTCCTTACGACCTGCTGAATTCAGCCCTGCCCTCCCCCAAGAACATCCATTCGGCTACAAGAGTAACCAACGACAGTTTCTGGCTGTCGGGCAAGGACGGATATACGCTGCTTAAATATGAAAACGACAAGTTCATCGTACAGCAATACATACCGTTGAGTCTTTTCAGCATGCAGAACAACGAAAACAACGACATGATCTGCGTGCACGACAGTGTAGCTTATTTCAACATGAATAATGCCGTTGCAGAATATAGAATGGACAATGGCAACCGTTCCAACTGGGTAATACCGAACCTGATATTTTCAAAGGTTTCGTTTACTACGAAGGACGGTGTCATCACCAAACTTCCTGTAAACGGAAGCAAACAGCAACCGACTGTGACGAACGGAAATGTTGAATTCGTGCTTTCATTTCCGAACTACAATAAAGAGCTGATACGTTTTAAATTCCACCTGATGGGAGAAACGGATATTTACACCGAAAAGGCAACCCCCGAAATCACCTACTCGGACCTAGACTTCGGAACATATCAGCTGGAAGTGACGGCCTGCAATTCCCGTGAGGAAATCATCGGGAAAACGACCTACTATTTCACTGTTCCCCGACCGTTCTATATCTCGACACTGGCAATCATTCTGTACATCGTGATTCTTGCGACGGCTGTTTTCTTCTTCTCTAAATGGAGAACAGAAAAAGCTCTGACCAAAAAGAAGAAAGAATATGAAGCCGAACGCAACATTCAGAACATCAAAATGCTGGAACAGGAAAAGCTGATTGCCGAACAGCAGCAGCAAATCCTCAAAACGGAATTGTCGACCAAAAGTAAGGAACTGGCAAGTATGGCGCTCGACGTTTACTCAAAAGAAAAAGTCATCGAAAGCCTCAAGGATTCCATGCTCACGCAGAAGGCAAAAGGCGGCATATCGCAAAAGGATATGGACGTATTGCTGAAAAAAATCGAATCCAATGTCAGCAATCTGGAATTCTGGAACATCTATCAAAAGAACTTCGACCTGATTCACGACCATTTCTTCCGTAACCTGCGCGAACGCTACCCTGCACTGACGGCCAGCGACCTGAAATTCTGCGCCCTGTTGCGGCTGAACTTGTCGACGAAAGACATTGCCAAATTCACCAACCTGACCATTCGGGGTGTGGAAGCGGCACGCTACAGACTCCGCAAAAAATTTGGACTGAACGAAAAGGATTCCCTCATTGAATTCCTAATCGACTTCAAATAAAACGAACCGAAACGAATCAAAACAACTGAAAAAACAAACAACCAATAATAAATTACCGCTCATGAATTTAAAACTCAGAACCCTGTTCATTGCCGTGCTTTTGGCAATGTTTGCAACATCTGCCTTTGCAGCCGACACCTCAACTCCTGTTCCGGCCAAGAAGAACGACGGCATTATCCGCATTCTCGCCATTGGCAACAGTTTCTCCGAAGACGCCATCGAACAATACTTTTATGAATTGGCGGAAGCCGCCGGGCAGAAAATCATCGTAGGCAACCTCTACTATCCCGGATGCTCGCTGGAACGCCATGCCAACAACGTCAAGAACAACATTCCCGACTACAAATACCGCAAAATTGTAGACGGTGTGAAAACAGAAACACCCGAAACGACCATTGCTACGGCGCTTGCCGATGAAAGTTGGGACTACGTGAGCGTACAGCAGGCCAGCCATTTTTCCGGTAAAACGGCAACCTACGAACCTTATTTGTCGGAAGTGCTCGACTTTGTGCGCAAACATGTCAGAACCGACACTAAAATCATGTTCCACATGACCTGGGCCTACTCAAAAGATTCTAACCACGGAGCATTTCCCGATTACGGCAAAGACCAAATGAGGATGTACCGTGAAATTGTTGCCGCCACACAAGCAGCCAACAAGATTGAAAAATTCGACATTATCATCCCGTCGGGAACTGCCATACAGAATGCCCGGACCTCAAAATTGGGCGATACGCTCAACCGCGACGGCTACCACCTGCAACTCACTTATGGCCGCTATACAGCAGCCTGCACCTGGTATGAAGCCATCTTTGGCAAAAGTGTCGTAGGCAACAGCTATGCCCCGTCGACAATGAGCGAATTGGAAAAACGCATTGCGCAAGAAGCGGCCCATGCGGCAATACTGAATCCTTACACCGTGACCGACCTCAGCCAGATTTCACAGATCTACGTTCCGTCACTGCAATGGACAGGCATTCTTGCTGAATATTAGGAACTCGGAACTGTCAAAAATGTATGCGAGGCATCCCATTTCGGGCTGTCTCGCATTTTTATATTGTCAATTTGCTACTTTCATCGACGTTTTCATTGTTTTTTCCATATGTTTTTTTAACTTTGTAAAGACTACCAAGTCGCCTGACATAAAATTGAAATAACCATTTCCCGAATAATCAACTACAATGAAAAAACAATTAGTGGAATGCGTTCCGAATTTCAGCGAAGGACGCGACATGGCAATCATCAACCAGATTACCGACACCATCAAATCAGTAGAAGGAGTATCCCTTCTGGACGTAGATCCCGGCTATGCCACCAACCGTACTGTGGTCACCTTTATCGGTGAGCCTCAACAGGTGTGCGAAGCAGCCTTTGCCGCCATCCGCAAAGCCCAAGAACTGATTGACATGCGGGGACACCACGGCGAGCATCCACGTATGGGAGCTACCGACGTTTGTCCGCTCGTCCCCGTTGCCAACATTACCATGGAAGAGACTGTGAAATATGCCAAGGCACTGGCAAAGCGTGTCGGCGAAGAGCTTGAAATTCCTGTCTATTGCTACGAAGCGGCCGCTTCTACTCCCGAAAGAAAAAATCTGGCAGTAGTGCGCGAAGGAGAATACGAAGGTCTTGCCAACAAACTCGCCAATCCCAACATGAAGCCTGATTTCGGACCGGACAAATGGAACGAATCTATAGCCAAAAGCGGTGCCTCCGTTATCGGTGCTCGCGACTTCCTTCTGGCAGTGAATTTCAACCTGAACACAACTTCCACGCGCCGCGCAAATGCCATTGCATTTGACGTTAGAGAAAAAGGGCGTGTAAAACGTGAAGGCAATCCCATCACCGGTAAAAAAGTACTCGATGCGAACGGACACGAAGTAATGATACCGGGAACGCTGAAAGGCACAAAGGCTATCGGATGGTTCATTAAGGAATACGGCATTGCACAGGTATCCATGAATATTACCGACATGAAGGCCACCCCGCTTCATGTGGCATTTGAGGAAGTCTGTGCCAAGGCAGCTGCCCGTGGCGTTCGTGTTACGGGAACGGAGATCGTCGGTCTGGTTCCGAAAGTGGTACTGATGGATGCCGGCAAGTATTTTCTTGCCAAGCAAAACCGCTCTGCCGGCATTGCCGAAAGTGAAATCATTAAAATTGCCGTACGCTCCATGGGACTCGACAATTTGGGCGCGTTCAATCCAAAAGAAAAAGTCATCGAATATCTCATTGCCGACAAAACGGAAAAACTTGTCGACATGACCTGCGACGGCTTTGCTGAAGAAACGGCAAGCGAATCGCCTGCTCCCGGCGGAGGTTCCATTTCCGCTTACATGGGTGCACTGGGCGCGGCTCTCGGTACGATGGTAGCCAACCTTTCCGCCCACAAGCCGGGATGGGACGACCGATGGGAATTTTTCGCCGACTACGCCGCAGAAGGTCATGAAATCATGACAGAACTGCTCCACCTCGTGGATGAAGACACGGCTGCTTTTAATGGCATCATGGCAGTGTTCGGTATGCCGAAATCAACCCCGGAAGAAAAGAAAGCAAGAGCAGAAGCCATGGAAAAAGCGACACTCTACGCGACAGAAGTACCGTTGCACACCATGCAGTGCGCCTTCCGTGCATTTCCCATCATAAAAGCCATGGCGGAACACGGTAATCCGAATTCCGTATCGGATGCCGGTGTGGGAGCATTAGCCACACGCTCAGCCATATTGGGAGCATTCTTAAACGTGAAAATCAATGCCGCCGGGCTGAAAGACCGGGAAAAAGCCGAGAAACTCGTTAGCGATGCCCAACTCATTGCCGACCAGGCAACTATCTTTGAATCGGAAATTCTAAAAACCGTAAACAGCATTATTGACAAAAACTAAAGAAACACCCTTACTATGGAAAAACTCACCGAATTTCAAAAAGAAATATTGGCTGGAATTCCCGAAATCCTGCCACCGGCCAAACCATACGACCCTACGGTCAATCACGCTCCCAAAAGAAAGGACATTCTGACTCCGGAACAGAAAAAGCTGGCACTTCGCAACGCACTGCGCTATTTCCGCCCGGAACAGCATGCGGAGCTCATTCCCGAATTTCTGAATGAACTGAAAACATACGGACGCATCTACATGTACCGGTTGCGTCCCGATTACAAGATGTATGCCCGTCCGATTGACGAATATCCCTACAAATCGCGTCAGGCAGCCGCCATCATGCTGATGATCAACAACAATCTTGATACGGCTGTGGCACAACATCCTCACGAACTTATTACTTACGGAGGAAACGGCGCCGTGTTCCAGAATTGGGCACAATACCGGCTTACCATGAAATATCTGGCTACGATGACCGACCGCCAGACATTGGTAATGTATTCCGGCCATCCGCTCGGACTGTTCCCGTCGCACGAAAATGCTCCGCGCGTTGTTGTCACCAACGGTATGGTAATCCCCAATTATTCAAAACCGGACGACTGGGAACGCTTCAATGCCTTGGGAGTATCGCAATACGGACAAATGACAGCAGGCTCCTATATGTATATAGGTCCGCAAGGAATCGTCCATGGTACGACCATCACCATACTGAATGCAGCACGCAAACAGGAAGGCAGCTACGACGCACCGATTGCCGGAAAACTTTTCGTTTCGGCAGGATTGGGCGGCATGTCAGGCGCACAGCCTAAAGCGGCTGTCATAGCCGGTGTCGTAGGCGTTGTGGCTGAAATCAACCCGAAGGCAGTGGAAAAACGCTACGCTCAGGGCTGGGTAGACGAAGTGTTTACGTCGCTCGACGAACTGATGCCACGTATCCGCAAAGCCGTCGCCGACAAGGAGACCGTATCAATAGCCTACCAGGGAAATGTCGTTGACCTGTGGGAACGACTGGTTAAAGAAGGCATTAAAGTGGATTTGGGTTCCGACCAGACATCACTCCACAATCCGTGGGCAGGCGGCTACTACCCTGCCGGCTACACACTGGAGGAATCCAACGAACTGATGGTCAACAATCCGGAAAAATTCAAAAAAGAAGTAGAGGCATCGTTGCGCCGTCAGGTTGATGCCATCAACAAGCTGACAGCCAGAGGAATGTATTTCTTTGACTATGGCAATGCCTTCCTGCTGGAAGCATCACGCGCCGGTGCCGACATCATGAATCCGGACGGCACATTCCGCTATCCTTCGTACGTGCAGGACATCATGGGCCCGATGTTCTTCGACTACGGCTTCGGACCGTTCCGCTGGGTATGCACATCGTGCAATCCCGACGACCTTGCCATGACCGACAAGATAGCCACAGAAGTGTTGGAAGAAATTGCCCAACACGCACCACACGACATTTTAGGACAACTGAACGACAATATCCACTGGATAAAGGAAGCCGGACGCAACCACCTTGTTGTAGGCTCGCAGGCACGCATCCTTTATGCGGACTGCGAAGGACGGACCAAGATTGCACTTGCATTCAATCAGGCCATCCGTGACGAACGAATTTCCGCGCCTGTCGTTCTCGGCCGCGACCATCATGACGTGTCAGGAACCGACTCTCCTTACAGAGAAACGTCGAACATCTACGACGGCTCGGCATTTACAGCCGACATGGCCGTACAGAACGTGATTGGCGACTCATTCCGCGGTGCTACGTGGGTTTCACTCCACAACGGCGGCGGCTGCGGTTGGGGCGAAGTCATCAACGGCGGATTCGGCATGGTCATTGACGGATCGGAACAGGCTGAACGCAATATCCGCATGATGCTCCATTGGGACGTGAACAACGGAATAGCCCGCAGAAGCTGGGCACGCAACAAAGGTGCCATGGATGCCATCAAACTGGAAATGGAACGCACCCCCGACCTAAAAGTGACCCTACCGAACCTTGTAGACGACAAATTGTTTGAAAATCTCAATATTGAATAATTCGCTGACTTTAAATCATTATGGAAATCCATTATATATCTCCTGAAAAAATCACCATTGAGCAAGTAGCGCATATCATCGAAAGCGGAATGAAAATTGCGCTGAGCGACAAGGCCAAAGAGCTGGTTGTCAACTGCCGCTCGTTTTTGGATAAAAAGATTGAAACATCGGAAGAACCTATCTACGGAATTACGACAGGATTCGGCTCGCTGTGCAATGTTTCCATCGACAAGGATTCATTGAGCGACCTGCAAAAGAATCTGGTGATGTCGCACGCCTGTGGCATGGGCGATGAAGTGCCAAAGGAAATTGTGAAATACATGATTTTCCTTAAAATACAGTCGCTGTGCTATGGCTATTCAGGTGCTTGTCTGCCGACCATCGAACGCTTGGTCGATTTCTTCAACAACGACATCATTCCGGTAGTCTATACGCAAGGCTCACTGGGTGCTTCCGGCGACCTTGCTCCGCTGGCAAACATGTGCCTGCCGCTGCTCGGACTGGGAGAAGTAAAAGTCGGCAACGAACGGATGACCGGCGAAGAACTCAACAGAAAGATGAACTGGGAACCAATCAAGCTTGCATCCAAAGAGGGACTCGCCCTGCTAAACGGTACACAGTTCATGTCAGCGTATTCGGTGTGGAACATTATCCGCGCCAAACGCCTGATTGCCTGGGCCGACTATATTGCCGCCATGAGCATCGATGCCTTCGACGGACGTATCAGCCCGTTCCTGCACTCTGCCCACAAAATGCGCGCGCACAAAGGACAGGTTGATACTGCCGACAATATTTTTAGAATTCTGCAAGGGTCAGAACTGATTGAACGCCATAAAGAGCATGTCCAGGACCCCTACTCTTTCCGCTGCGTTCCGCAAGTCCACGGAGCGATTAAGGATACCATCGACCACGTGGTCAACGTAGTGACTACGGAAATCAACAGTGCAACGGATAATCCGATTGTTGTGCCGGAAGACGACCTTGTCATTTCTGCCGGCAACTTCCACGGCGAACCGCTGGCACTTGTCAACGATTTCCTCGCCATTGCCGTAGCTGAAATTGCCAGCATCTCCAACCAGCGGACCTATCAGCTCATATCGGGCAAACGCGGCCTCCCGGCTTTCTTGGTAGCCAAACCGGGCTTGAACAGCGGTTTCATGATTCCGCAATATGCAGTCGCATCAGTAGTCAGCCAAAACAAACAGCTGGCAACACCGGCCTCAGTCGACTCTATTGAATCATCGCTCGGACAGGAAGACCATGTCAGCATGGGTGCCAACGCCGCTACCAAATGTGCGGCAGTTGTTGAAAATGTCTATAAGGTGTTGGCTGTGGAACTGATGAATGCGGCACAGGCACTCGATTTCCGTCGTCCTGCCAAGAGTTCTCCCGTTATCGAACGTATTTTCGAAGAATACCGGCAAGTTGTTCCATTCGTGGAAGTGGACAAAGTGCTGTATACTGAAATTGCAAAATCCATCGATTTTCTGAAACAGAACTACCATCTGCATGAATATGAAAGTCTATAAGAATATCAAGGCACTGATGGGGGCATACGAAGCCCCCGTCAGTTGTTTGAAAGGAAAGGAAATGGACAATATCCCGACTATACGGGGTGCCTATCTTATCGTTGACGAAAACGGTATGATAGCGGATTTTGGTGCAATGTCCGACCTTCCGGAATTTCCCGACAATGTTGAAGTTTGCGACCTATCGGACAGATTTATATTTCCGGCTTTCGCCGACTCACACACGCACATCGTGTACGCCGGCAGCCGTGAAGTGGAATTTGTCGACAAAATCAAAGGTCTTTCCTATGTGGAAATAGCCAAACGCGGCGGAGGTATTTTGAATTCAGCAGATTTGCTTCACCGGACTTCGGAAAACGAACTCTACGACACGGCAATGGAAAGACTGCTCCGCTGCATGGAAGGCGGAACAGCCGCTATTGAAATCAAAAGCGGCTACGGCCTGTCGACAGAAGACGAACTGAAAATGTTGCGCGTAATCCGCCGTATGAAAGAAACGGCACCGATTACGGTACGCAGCAACTTTCTGGCCGCCCATGCCTTTCCGCGAAACTACGCTGACAACCACGACGGCTATGTAGACTTGATTGTCAACGAAATGCTGCCTATGGTTGCCAAAGAAAACTTGGCAGACTTCGTAGACGTTTTCTGCGATGAGGGATTTTTCACCGTTGCCCATACGGAACGCATACTGGAAGCTGCTGCAAAATACGGCATCCGTCCGAAAATCCATGCAAACGAACTGGCATGCTCGGGCGGCATACAAGTTGGTGTAAAACACAACGCACTTTCCGTTGACCATCTTGAACATACGGGCGACAAAGAATGCGAAGCGTTGCTTCACAGCCAGACAATGCCGACAGTATTGCCGGGTGCAGCCTTCTTCCTGGGAATGCCCTATGCACCTGCCCGAAAAATGATTAACTACGGACTCCCGGTAGCCGTAGCTTCCGACTATAACCCCGGCTCCTCCCCATCGGCAAGCATGAAATTCATACTTTCACTGGCATCCATCAAAATGAAGATGACCCCTCACGAAGCCCTGAATGCAGCCACCGTAAACGGTGCTTACGCCCTCGGTCTTGCCGGACAGTACGGGCAAATCCTCAAAGGCGAAAAAGCAAACTTCATCATCACGAAACCAATGCCGTCATTCGAATACTTTGCCTATTCCTACACAGAAAATCTGATAGAAAAAGTCATCGTCAATAAATAACGACATGACTTTTGACTAAAAACAGGAGGCGTTTCGAAAGAAAAAATGACTGAAAACAAGTTTCATTATTTTATTCTCCGCTCATCTTTCACTACTTTTATAAAAAATAGGATGCGTCTTAGCAGAAAACTCAAATAAATTTGGTTTTCTACTTTCGACTTTCACTATTTTTGCAAACGAATTTTAAAAAGGAGACAAAATAATGAAACTGAACTATTTGTTACTTGCAGGTTTGTTGTGTGGGACGGGTATGGCTTCGGCACAAAAACGTGGTTTTGACTATAAATTCTATGGACAGGTTCGTACGGATCTGTTTTACAACAGCCGTTCAAATTCAGAAACGGTGGACGGACTGTTCTATATGTTTCCGAAGGATGAGGCGCTCGATGCTGCGGGCAATGACCTGAACGCACAGCCCGACGGTAACTTCTACACGATGTACTCGCGTGCGGGCGTGGATGTCACCGGGCCGGAAATTGGCAAGGGCATCAGAACGTCGGCCAAACTGGAAGTGGATTTCCGCGGTGGTGGCACAAGCTACTATATGCTGCGTCTGCGCCATGCCTATTTCAATCTGGCATGGAAAAAATCGTCGTTGCTCGTCGGACAGACATGGCATCCGTTCTATGGTGAGGTTGCTCCCGAAATTCTGAACTTGAACATGGGTGCGCCCTATCAGCCGTTTAGCCGTGCTCCGCAAATCCGCTACCGATATAACGAAGGAGCGTTCCAACTGCAACTCACGGCGCTATGGCAGTCGCAATATCTTTCTGTGGGCCCGGCTACCAATAATGTGGGAGAAACGGCCACGCAAAAAAGCCAGAATTTCATCAAAAAGAGTTGCGTGCCGGAATTAGCTTTAAATCTTGACTATAAAGCCCATGGATGGATTGCCGGTGCCGGTCTTGACATGACGTCAATCGTGCCCCGTACGCAGTCGAACATCAATGGAAAGATTTACAAGGTGGATGAACGCATCACTTCGCTTTCGGCGGAAGCTCACGTCAGCTATAAAAACAACGGTTGGCTGGTGGCTGCCAAGAGCGTGTATGGCTCCAACTTCACACAGGCAAGCGGCGTGGGCGGCTATGGCATCGTTTCGTTCGATCAGGTGGACGGCAGCCAGGAATACACGCCAGTACGCGTTTCTGCCTCATGGCTGAATGTGGCCTATGGCACGAAATGGCGTCCGGCTGTGATGGTAGGCTATTTGAAGAATCTCGGGTGCGATACTCCGGTTTCAGGAGTGCTGGGAACAGGTGTAGGCGACGGACTCGACCAACTTGTCAGTGCTACGGCTGAACTGACATACAACCTTCCTCACTGGAAATTCGGCGTGGAATATACGCTTTGCAATGCCTTCTACGGCGACTTGACAAACGAAGCCCGCGTGGAAAACACACATCGTGTAGCCAATCACCGCGTTGTGGCCACTGCCATATTCCAGTTCTAAAAAGGGTTTACAGTTTACGGTTTACAGTTTACAGAAGATAAGTTTACAATATAGGGGTTATAGTTTATGGAAATCTCCATATGCTATAGCCCCTAATTCTTGAGAATGTGTTCGTATTCTTTCGACCTACTGCTACTTCCTCTATGGGAAGATGTGCTAACGCAATGCAAATGGAATGATTATATTTTGTGGCTGAGGTGTTGCCCAAGGCTTTTGTTCTTCTGTTCTTCTGTCTGAAAAAAGTTTACCGGAAAAGAGGACTCATAGCCCCTAACCCATACCCCCTAATCCATTGCCTCTTTCATAAACTTGTCGATTTCGTCGAACGGAATGACCGACAGGTTATCGTAGAGGTCTGTGTGGTTGGCACCCGGAATGATGAGCAGGCGTTTGTTGTCGCCTTTCAGCCGTTTGTAGGTGTCTTCACTGAAATAGCGCGAATGAGCCTTTTCGCCGTGAATCAAAAGAACGGCACTGCGAATTTCATCACAATAAGAAAGTATCGGCATATTGATGAACGACAAAGCGGAGGTCTTGTTCCAACCTTCATTGGAATTGAGTGAACGCGGATGATAGCCACGCGGAGTCTTGTAGTAGGCGTAATAGTCCTTCACAAATTGCGGCGCATCGTCGGGCAGCGGGTCCACCACTCCACCGGCACGTTCGTAACTGCCGCTGCGCGCATCGGCCGTGCGCTGTTCGTTCAACTGCTTTTTCAGTTCATAGCGCTGGTCGGCATCCATGCTGTCGAAATAGCCATTGGCAGTAACACGGCTCATGTCGTACATCGTAGAAGCAACGGTTGCTTTGATTCTGGTGTCTATCGCTGCGGCATTAACGGCAAATCCACCCCATCCGCAAATACCGATAATTCCAATTTTCTCGCTGTCTACGTCATCACGTGTCAACAGATAGTCGACCGCAGCCGAAAAATCTTCCGTATTGATGTCGGGCGATGCCACATTGCGTGGAGTACCGCCGCTTTCGCCGGTAAACGACGGGTCGAAGGCGATAGTGAGATAACCGCGTTCGGCCATTTTCTGCGCATAGAGTCCGGAGCTCTGTTCCTTCACAGCGCCAAACGGACCACTCACGGCAATGGCAGGCATACGTCCGGATGCGTTTATTGGCTGATAGAGATCGGCTACGAGCGTTATGCCGTAGCGGTTGACAAATGTAATCTTGGAATGATTCACCTTGTCGCTTTTCGGGAAAACCTTATCCCAACTTTCAGTTATTTCCATAGTTTCCTTGTTTATCGAATTTTGAGTGTTTTGAGCTTGCGTGAACAGTGCCACAGGCAAACAGCAAACAATCAACATACTGGCAAGAGTATTTCTCATGTCGGTTTGTTTCTTTAAGTTATACATATTTCACAATCTTTGCAGGACATCCTACCACAACGGCGTTGTCGGGCACATCCTTCGTCACAACAGAACCGGCACCGACAATGGCATTTTCTCCAATAGTCACACCCGGAAGGACAATGACTCCGGCACCCAACCAGGCATTGCGACGGATGACTACGGGACGTGCGTGCAAGCCATGACGCTGCTGCGGATTCTGCGGATGTTCTTCGGTAATGATATTCGTGTTCGGGCCGATAAGTACCCCCTCTTCCACCGTTATGCCTCCCAAATCAAGGAAGGTGCAGTTGAAATTGATAATCACGTTTTTGCCCAATCGGGTGTTCTTTCCATAAGCTACATAGAACGGCAAAAAAATCTGAACAGATTCGTCGACATCCGTTCCGGTGATTTGACGGAGATAAGCAGTGAGGCTTTCCTGCGTCTGGTGGCGGCTGTTCATTTCGTCGACCAAGCGACGGGTCTTCTCCACTTCTTTGTTCAGTTCGGCGTATCCGCAATCATCAGCGGATAAGGTTTCTCCCGATTTCAGTCTTGTAAAAACGTCTTGCATGATTTATTTTTCAAGTTTGTCATATTCATTGTCCGCAACAGGCTCCAGCCATTCGTTGCTTGTATTCTCTCCCGGCACTTCAATGGCAATGTGCGAAAACCAGCTGTCGGCTGCCGCTCCATGCCAGTGCTTCGTATTGGCCGGAATTTCTACAATATCACCGCTTTGGAGCATGCGTGCCGGCTTGCCCCATTCCTGATACCAGCCCCGTCCGGCCATACAGATAAGGATTTGTCCGCCGCCTTTGTCGGCACGATGAATATGCCAGTTGTTACGACAACGGGGTTCGAACGTCACGTTGTAGATGCCATGCGACGGCGACAGCGGTTCGAGATAGCTTTTTCCGATAAAATATTTCGAGAAGCCGGTATTTTCGTTTCCGATAGGGAAAGGTAACTGCTGTTCAAACTGCTTCATTTCGTCCATGTCGGCCGGCTCGTTCCACACGTCTTTGGCCAGACGGAAAGCAGCCCACACTTTCGGCCATCCGGCATAAAAGCCGATATGCGTCAGCATTTCCGATATTTCAGTTTTTGTCACTCCGTTAGCTTTGGCTGTCTGCAAATGGTAGGTCAACGACGAGTCGACAATACCCATGCTGACCAGCGACGTAACGGTTATCATGCTCCGGTCGTGCAGACTGAGCTTGTCGGTTCTGCTCCACACTTCACCAAAAAGTACATCGTCGTTCAGTTCGGCAAATTTGGGGGCAAACTCTCCCAATTGCTCTCTTCCTGCTGTCTGTTTGATTTTATTTTGTGCCATAATCGTAGAAAGGTTAAAAGCGGCAATAAAAATTGCCGATAAAAATAGTATTCTCATTATTATTTCGTTTTTGCAAATTTAAGCGGGAAACCGACTATGCAATGTATACGAATTTCGGCAATGATTACCCGAATTGCCGATTCTTTGTTCGGACTGTTTTCCGTATGGATTTTAAACCGTACATTTGTACAAATCCAAAACGAAAAGGTATGGAAATTATTCAGTTGAACAGCATCGACGACTACAATGAACTGTACGGACTTCCGACCAAACATCCGCTTGTAGCGGTGATTGACCTGAAGAATGCCAAGCACGCGGTGAATCATGTAAAAATGAATTACGGCGTTTATGCCCTGTATCTCAAGAACGACATCAACTGCGTACTGAAATACGGACGCAAGAATTACGACTATCAGGCAGGAACGATTGTAAGTTTCGCTCCGGGCCAGGTAGTGGAAGTGGAAATGGCCGGAGAAGTTTTCCAGCCGGACGTTTACGGCGTGTTGTTCCATCCCGATTTGATTCACGGTACGCCTCTTGCTGCCAAGATGCAGCGCTACGGTTTTTTCAGCTATGCGCAGTCGGAGGCGCTCCACCTGTCAGAATGGGAGCGAAACACCATCATAGAATGTCTGAACAAACTGGACCGTGAGTTGGACTATCCCGTCGACAAGCACAGCCGCAATATCCTCTGTTCGCACATCGAACTGATTCTTGACTACTGCCTGCGTTTCTACGACCGCCAGTTCTGTACGCGCGAAACGGTCAACAACAATGTACTGACACGTTTCGAACAATTGCTGAACGATTATTTTTCCGACGAAGAGAAAATCCGCAACGGCTTGCCGACGGTGAAATTCTTTGCCGACAAGGTCTGCCTGTCGCCGGGCTACTTCGGTGATATCGTCAAACGGGAAACAGGCAAGACTGCCCAGGAATACATACAGCAGAAAGTGATAGAACGGTCGAAAAGCTATCTGGTCGACAATCAGCTGAACGTAAGTGAAATCGCCTATTCGCTCGGCTTCCAGTATCCCCAGCATTTCATCCGGCTGTTCAAAAAGAATGTCGGCTGTACGCCCGGAGAATTCCGAAAAGAATTTTCAGGCGAAAAAGCCCAATAGCCGCAACCGTATTTACATATCCGGCTTCCTCCTCCCATACTGAAAAAGAATTCTCCAGAGCCTGCTGCGCAAGCAACTCCGGAGAATTCTCTCATTAAGCACCCTTTCCGTCGTGTTCAACGCATGCGTCATGAACTGCAATTTTTAGAGAGAGGGCACTTCCTGCGGTTTTACATGGAAGATTATTACTGTGAACGTGACATGTCACTGTAAATCGTTCGTCAGCAGTGACCGTTTTGGGTTAATGGTTATATGCTGATTCTCCATGTTCGTATACATCCAGACCTTCTTCTTCAATTCTGGCCGGGACACGTAGACCATGGATTTTATCCAGTACTTTGAAAATGATATATCCCATCAGAGCTGCCCAACCTCCTACGATGATGACACCGAAAATCTGCGCACCGAGAAACCCGAATCCGCCTCCGTAGAACACACCTCCGTCAACGGCAAACAAACCCGTCAGAATAGTTCCAAGGCTACCACATACCCCATGAACGGAAGAAGCTCCTACCGGGTCATCGATTTTTAGCCGATGTTCGATGAATTCTACTGAAAAAATCATGACTGTGCCACAAATGGCTCCGATGAGAGCAGCACCTGCAGGAGAAACTATGTCACATCCGGCGGTTACACCGACCAATCCGGCAAGAATACCATTGAGGGTCAGTGAAAGTGACGGCTTTCCATATTTCAGCCAACTAACCAACAAAGCCAATATACCCCCGGTGCAGGCGGCAAGATTAGTTGTCAAGAATACATGCGAGATAGCGGCCTGGTCGCCAAAAGTAGCAGCGGCAAGCTGAGATCCCGGATTGAAACCAAACCAGCCGAACCAGAGAATGAATACGCCCAGGCAAGCCAATGTCAGATTATGACCGGGGATGGCCTTCGACTTTCCGTCTTTTCCATATTTTCCCAAACGGGGGCCAAGAATGGCAGCACCGACCATAGCAATCCAACCGCCTACTGAGTGAACTACCGTAGAACCGGCAAAATCATGGAAAGTGCAACCGAAGAAAGACATCATAAACGAACTCGGATCAGCGTTTGTAAGCCATCCTCCACCCCAGGTCCAGTGACCGGACACAGGATAAATCAGAACGCTGATGGCAATGGTATAGACCAGATACATGGAAAATTTGGTACGCTCAGCCATAGCTCCCGACACGATTGTGGCAGATGTGGCACAGAATACAGTCTGAAAAACCAGGAAACCTTCAATAGGCAGACCGTTCTGGATGATGTTGGCCATGGCCTCCAAGTCGAAGAAGTGAGGACTTCCAAATACAACTCCTTTGCCAAACATCAGTCCGAATCCGATGAACCAAAACAAGATGGACCCGACCATGAAGTCAACCAAGTTTTTCATCAGAATGTTGGCGGTATTTTTGCTGCGGGTGAATCCGGCTTCCACCAAAGCGAATCCCGGCTGCATGAAAAACACCAGCATGGCTGCAAGCAACATCCATACCGTGTTGATACCGGTGGATAATTCTGAAAGTGTGTCGACAGTAGTTTGTGTTTCCGGTGTAGTCTGTGCTACAGCAACTAATGGGGAAAAAATCAAAAAAAGCGGTATTAGAGTTTTACGACATGCGTTACGCATCCTTCCTTTAAATAGTTTCATAATCTTTATCTTTTTAATTAATACCTGTGTTGATATAATCTCTCCTGCCGGGTCTATTTTTCCTGTTCGGCATTGTAGAGTGAAATGTCTCCACGTTCACCTGTACGGATGCGGATAGAGTCTTCCACGGGAATAATGAAAATACGTCCATCACCGATTTCACCCGTATAAGCTGATTTCAGGATTGCCTGTACGGTCTTTTCCACATTCTTATCCCGCAACACGATGGAAATCAAGATACGTTCAATGGAACTGGTGTCGTATACCACTCCACGATAAATACGTCCTTCCCGGGTTTTCCCGATACCTCTCACTTCATAATAGGAGAACCATTCGATGTCGGCGGCCAACAGTGCCTCCTTGACTTCTTCGAATTTTGTTCTTCGGATGATTGCTTCAATTTTCTTCATAATAACATTGTTTTTATATTGTTATCCTGTATAATCTGTTCCGCACTCAAGCTACAATCTTTTATTCGTGAATGGTTCTCAACGGATGTTTCCATGTCAAGAACCAAATCCGAATGCCAATGCCTGATTTCAGTTTGTAACTGATGTTGCTTGCACAATCTTTTTACCTTATTATCTTTTTGTATTAATTTATCACTTTTTTCTTTCTTTTTGTCTTTTGATTTGCAAATATACTTTCTTTTAGATATTAAATCAAAAAATATTCTATCTTTTTTATTTTATTTTTTTCGCATCTTGCGGTAAGTTTTTCAGTCATTTAAAATCAAAATATGCCATAACTTGTTTTGATTCATTCACTTAATGAAGGAGGAAACTTTTTCGGTTAAAAATCCATTTCTGTGTTTTTTCGGACAGCAATCAGGGCTTATAGGAAGGATTATTTCCCTATCGGATTTTGCATATTCGACTTTTCGTGCCTCTTGCTAATGTGGGGGAAAGTTTATACCTTTGCGCAGAATTTTTTAAGGTAATATGATAGCAGTAAGTAATTTGGGAATGCAGTTCGGTAAGCGTGTTCTTTTTCAGGATGTTAACCTGAAATTCACGCAAGGCAACTGCTACGGCATAATCGGTGCCAACGGTGCCGGTAAGAGTACGTTAATGCGCATTTTGTCGGGACAGTTGTCGCCTACTCACGGAACCGTTCAGCAAGGTCCGGGCGAACGTATGTCTGTCCTTAGTCAGGACCACTTCGAATTTGACGAATTCACGGTAATGGACACTGTGCTTCAAGGCCACACAGTGCTTTGGGCAATTATGAAGGAAAAGGACGCGCTCTATGCCAAAGAGGACTTTTCGGACGCTGACGGTATCCGCGCTTCCGAGTTGGAGGAAAAATTCGCCGAACTCAACGGATGGAACGCTGAAAGCGATGCAGCCGCATTGCTGAGCGGTCTAGGCATCAAGGAAGAAAAGCACTACATGCTGATGAAGGACCTCAGCGGTAAGGAAAAGGTGCGTGTGCTTTTGGCGAAAGCGCTCTTCGGAAACCCGGACAATCTGCTCCTCGACGAACCGACCAACGACCTTGACCTCGAAACGGTGGCATGGTTGGAAAACTATCTTTCAAACTTTGAAAATACGGTGTTGGTGGTGTCGCACGACCGTCACTTCCTCGACTCAGTCTGCACCCATACGCTCGACATCGACTATAATAAAATATCCCTGTTTGCCGGCAACTACAGCTTCTGGTATCAGTCAAGCCAGTTAGCTCTCCGCCAGCAACAGCAGCAAAACAAGAAAGCTGAAGAAAAGCGCAAGGAACTGATGGAATTCATCCAGCGATTCAGCGCCAACGTGGCAAAATCAAAACAGACAACCAGCCGTAAGAAGATGTTGGAAAAATTGAACATCGAAGAAATCCAACCGTCTTCGCGCCGCTATCCGGGCATCATCTTCACGCCGAACCGCGAACCGGGCAACAAGATTCTGGAAGTGAAAGGCCTCCGGGCATCTGTCGACGGCGAACTGCTGTTCAACGACGTGAACTTTGCCATTGAAAAGAACGACAAAGTGGTGTTCCTCAGCCGCGACCCGCGTGCCATGACAGCCCTGTTTGAAATCATCAACGGCAACCGCAAGGCCGATGCCGGTTCGTATGAATGGGGACAGACCATCACGACAGCCTATCTGCCGCTCGACAATACGGCATTCTTCAATACGGACATGAACCTCGTCGACTGGCTGAGCCAGTTCAGCACCGACACCAGTGAAATTTATCTGAAAGGTTTCCTCGGCAAAATGCTGTTCTCCGGTGAAGAAGTATTGAAAAAGGCATCCGTGCTTTCCGGTGGTGAAAAAATGCGCTGTATGATCGCCCGCATGATGATGACCGACGCCAATACGCTGATACTCGACTCGCCGACCAACCACCTCGACCTCGAATCCATCCAGGCGTTCAACAATACATTGCAGGCGTTCAAAGGCAATATTCTGATGTCGTCGCACGACCACGAATTCATTCAAACTGTCTGCAACCGTGTTATCGAGCTGACACCAAACGGCATCATTGACAAGATTATGGACTTCGACGACTATCTGTCGGACGAAAAAGTTCAAGCTGCAAGAGAAAAGATGTACAACAAATAAAAATATACAGGTTTATGGTAAAACATATCGTAGCGTTCAAACTGAAAGGCACTGCTGAAGAACGTCTTGAAGTAGCTAAGAAATTCAAGGCTGCTTTGGAAGCGCTGCCCGGACAGATTGATGTACTGAAAAGCATTGAAGTAGGATTGAATGAGAATCCGGCTGAATCGTGGGATGTAGTTCTCACGGCTGTAGTTGAAAAAATGGAAGATGTGGCTGTCTACGCCAATCATCCCGCACATGTAGCTGCTGCAGCCCTTCTGGGCAACCACAAGGAACTTCGCGCTTGCGTAGACTACAACTGCTAACAGGCATTCGGCTCACTTCAAACCAACTAAAAACGGCACTCTGGTCAACACCGGAATGCCGTTTTTTAGTATTACAAAACGCCCCCCAATAGAAAAGTCTCAGCACAAAAAAACCGCTGAACCTCAAGCGAGATTCAGCGGTTACTTTATTTTAACGCTCAGAATGTTGGGATTACATCATTCCGCCCATGCCACCCATTCCCGGGTTTGGCATTGCCGGTGCGTTTTCTTCTTTCTTTTCAGAAATTACGCATTCAGTAGTCAGGAACATACCGGCGATTGAAGCTGCATTTTCAAGGGCAACACGTGTCACCTTGGCAGGGTCGATTACGCCTGTAGTGAAGAAGTGTTCGTATTCGCCTGTGCGGGCGTTATAACCGAAGTCGCCTTCACCGTCTTTTACTTTTTGAACAACGATTGCACCTTCCAAACCAGCGTTAGCAACAATCTGACGCAACGGTTCTTCGATAGCACGTTTCACGATTTCGATACCCGTATTTTCGTCGTCGTTGTCACCGCGAAGGTTTTCAAGAGAAGCCACGCAACGGATGTAAGCAACGCCACCACCCGGAACGATACCTTCAGCAACTGCGGCACGAGTTGCGCTCAACGCATCGTCTACACGGTCTTTCTTTTCCTTCATTTCAACTTCTGACGGAGCACCTACGTAGAGCACTGCTACGCCACCTGCCAATTTGGCGAGACGTTCGTGAAGTTTTTCGCGATCGTAATCGGAGGTTGTCTTTTCAATCTGAGTCTTGATTTGAGCCACACGTTCAGCAATCAATTCCTTGTCGCCATTACCTTTGACAATGGTTGTATTTTCCTTGTCAACTGTAACTTTTTCTGCGCTACCAAGCATATCGACTGTTGCCATGTCAAGTTTCAAGCCCTTGTCTTCAGAAATAACGACACCGCCAGTAAGCACTGCGATATCTTCCAACATTTCTTTACGACGGTCACCGAAGCCCGGAGCCTTTACAGCACAAATCTTCAATGAACCACGCAGACGGTTGACAACCAAAGTTGCCAATGCTTCACTGTCGACATCTTCAGCGATAATCAACAGAGGACGACCGCTCTGAGCTGCTGCTTCCAGAATAGGAAGCATATCCTTCAACACTGAAATCTTCTTATCGAAAATCAAGATGTAAGGATTTTCCATCTCGCATTCCATCTTTTCAGTGTTTGTAACGAAGTACGGTGAAATGTAACCACGGTCGAACTGCATACCTTCTACAACTTTCACTGTTGTTTCAGTACCTTTAGCCTCTTCGATAGTGATAACGCCTTCTTTCTTTACCTTGCGCATAGCGTCGGCAATAAGCTGACCGATAGTAGCATCGTTGTTGGCAGAAACACGGGCGACATTTTCAATTTTAGCCATGTCGTCGTCCACTTCCTGAGCCTGAGCCTTGATGCCTTCCACGACTTTAGCAACGGCTTTATCGATACCGCGTTTCAAGTCAATAGGATTGGCACCTGCAGCCACATTCTTCAAACCAACATTGATGATTGACTGAGCCAAAACGGTTGCAGTCGTTGTACCGTCGCCAGCATCGTCACCTGTCTTGGAAGCAACTTCCTTAACAAGCTGTGCACCCATATTCTGGAACGGATCTTCCAATTCCACTTCCTTAGCAACGGAAACACCATCCTTCGTAATATGAGGAGCACCGAATTTCTTTTCAATGATTACATTGCGGCCTTTAGGACCAAGGGTTACCTTAACGGCGTTAGCCAATTCGTCAACGCCTTTTTTCAGCTCTTCGCGAGCCTTGATATCGAATTTAATTTCTTTAGCCATAGTAGTATATTTTTAAACCGTGAAAATAAATTGGGAATTAGGCAAAGATTGCCAAAATGTCGCTCTGGCGCATTACAAGGTATTTCTTACCTTCGTATTCCAGCTCTGTTCCGGCATACTTGCCATAGAGAACTGTATCGCCTTCTTTTACAACCATTTCTTCGTCTTTAGTGCCATTACCAACAGCAAGAACTTTGCCTTGCAATGGTTTTTCTTTTGCAGTGTCAGGGATAATGATACCGCCAACTGTCTTTTCTTCAGCCGGTGCCGGTTCGATGAGAACGCGGTCTGCTAATGGTTTAATGTTCATAATTCTAATTTTTATGTTTTGTTTATTATTATCGTTATTCTGTGGACTTGCGTCCGACATTCGGAAATAAGCATAATGCGTGCCAAAAAACGAAAGCGGAGGAACTATGACAATTTGTCATATTCCCCCGCCATTTTAGGACTGGTTCTGTCAGTCATTCTACTTTACTACCTTTTTAACGACCTGACGTGTTCCGCTTGCTGTCGTCACATCGAGACATAGCAAAAAAACGCCCTGCGCATCGCCCAGCAACTGACCGCCACTATGCGTTCCTGCTGTTGCCGGCAA
>ULSJ01039586.1_pt1 | contig 21761 bp, 19 predicted proteins | sample 1956291 | NCBI WGS metagenome assembly ULSJ01 (sample SAMEA4835705, study PRJEB28245) | human gut metagenome | biome: gut microbiome; material: fecal sample | place: Denmark | collected 2008 | reverse complement strand
GCACACGTCGCCTATCTTTGCCAGCCAGCTGAAGGAACTGGTCACCTTGTCGAATATATCACCATGCAACACATAATATCTTTTTCCGAAACTCGTATATATGAAATCCTTTACGATTGAGATATTGAAAAACCTAATTGGTACAATTCTATCCAAAAATCCGTCGTGATTGCCGCGCACATAAATGATTTCCGTGTCGTGCGACAAATCGAGCAGCATCTTGATGAAATTCGTGTGGCGGCGTTTCCACTTCAGGCCCTGCCCGCGCAATATCGCCCAACCGTCAATAATGTCGCCGCAGAGAATCAACGTTTCACAACTGTGTTTTTTCAGAAAACGGTTCACTTCTTTCGTTTTCGACCATTTTGAACCTAAATGGATATCCGACAAAACAATAGTCTTGAATTCTTTTTGCATCATCTGCTTTTCCTATTTTTTCCGCCACAAAACTATCGCCGTGATATTAAGAAATTATTAAGAAGCTGTAACAATACTGTAAAGGTTCACAGCCAGATAGCACAAAACAGCCGGAGACACCGCAATGGCGACATCCCCGGCTGTTTTTTTATTTATCCCGACAAGGCTCTATGGTTCGAGCTTTCCCGTCACACGCAGATATTCCGTTTCGTTTATCTTGAACTGGGTCTGCGCTTCGATACGGTTGCTCAGGCTTTGCTGCCACTGCGACTGGGCGTCGAGCAAATCCGTCAAGGTTGCCATACCGGCATCGTAGCGGTTGCGCACCGTGCGCAAGCTGGCTTCAGCCTGCTCCAGAGCCAGTCCGGAAGTTTCCACCATTCCGTAGCTGTCGGAAAGATTCCTGACAGCCTGCTCGGCCTCAATCGTCATCAAGCGCGATTTCTCATGCAGGTCAAGAAGAGCGTTTTCCTGCTCCAGTTTAGCCTTTTTCACCTTCTTTACCCCTTCTCCCCAATGGAAAATAGGAATACTCAACGTGGCCATGGCCGAAGTGAAGCCGGAATCAAACGACTGGGTAAAAGGCACCATTTCGCCATTTGGTCCTGCGGCGGATCCATTTATCTTGATATTGCCAAAATAGGTATATCCGGCCGTCAGTGCAAGCGACGGAAGAAAATCGGCACGCGTCATTTTTATCTGCTGTTCCTGCACCTCCACATTCTTTTGCAGAAGTTTCAATTCGGGACGGCTGTCGATGCTGCTGTCAAGCGACGACGGCATCCGTATTTCCATCACCGTATCCGTCGGCACAATCCTGCATCCGAAATCCGCCCCTATCGCATTGCAAAGCGACAGTCGGCACAGTTCCAGCCCGTTGACAGCCTTCTGATGCTGATAGAGAATCTCGCTGCGCTTGGCCTTGATGCGCAACAGGTCGTCGTTGGTCACCATTTCGGCTGCCACCGAACGCTCCGTCTGTCCCAACAGCGTGTCCATCAGCTGCATATAGCTGTCGAGCATGGCCACCTTTCTGCGCACCGCTACATACGTCCAGTAGGCATTGTCGGCATCGGCTATGGTCTGCATTCTTTCCAGTCTGGCATTCTCTTCCGCACACTCGCGCCCGATGGTCCCCAACTTGTTGCCTACCCGAATCTTTCCGCCCGTATAGAGAGGCTGAACCAGATTGATTCCTGCCGCATAAGTGCCCTTCATCGACATATTCATCCCCATCATGTCGACATCCTCCAGCAAATAGAGCACACCGGCCGAACCGCTGAAATTCGGCAGATAGGAAGTAAATGCAATCTTCTTGTCAAGTTCCGCCTGCAACAGCTTGTTGTCGGCCGTCTTTACGGCGTCGCTGTTTTCCAGCGCCATTTCCCGGCAAGCGGCAAGCGAAAGGTTCAACACACTGTCGGCCGGCGTCTGAGCCGCAGCCGAAAAGGCCAGCAACGACATGCCCAATATATATTTACAGACTGTTTTCATTTCTTTCGGAATTTAGGTTTGTTTTTCTAACTTTAAACAGCATCGTGTAGAACAACGGCAGCAGGATAAGCGTAATGACCGTTCCGACTGCCAATCCCGCCATAATGGTAATGGCCATCGAGCAGTACATCGGGTCGGCCACCAACGGAAGCATTCCCACAATCGTCGTCAGAGAAGCCATCAGCACAGGACGCACTCTCGACACCGTTGCCTCAACGACCGCCTTATAAGGCGAATAATTCTCCTCCCGTATCAGACGGTTGATTTCGTCTACCAACACAATGGCATTCTTCACCATCATGCCGATAAGTCCCATCATACCGATGATGGCCATGAACGTGAACGGCTGACGGAATGCCAGCAAGGCCGGCGTAATGCCGCAGAACACGAACGGGAAACATATCAGAATCAGAATGACCTGCTTCCAGTTGTTGAACAGCAACAGCAGGATGCCAAGTATCAGGAATAAGGTCAGCGGCACATATTTCATCAGATTGCCGATGGCATCGCCCTGAACCTCCTGTTCTCCTACCCAGCGCATACTATAGCCGTCGGGCAGCGGAATGCTCTCTATCTCATCCTTTATCGATTCTATCACCTTTGCCGGAGTAGCTTCATACAGTTCGGTATTCGGGTCGCATTCGGCTTCAATTGCCCGCTCACCGTTGTAGCGCATCACGACTTCTTCTTCCCATCCCAGTCTGACATCACGGGTGACGGCACTAAGCGGAACCGAACGGAACATTTTGTCCTGCATTTCCTCGGCATTCATACCTCCCGTCGCCAGTTTCTGCATGTCGCTGTTGTCTACACGGACATTCACCATGCTCCAAACCGGAATATCGCGCAAGTTGGCAATCCGGCTTCCGTCGGCATTCCGTACCAACAGGTTCACCGGCACCAGATTGTTCTGGTCGTTAAGCAAACCGATTGTCAGTCCGTCGGTTGCTGCCTGAAGCGCCTTACCCACATCACCTCGGGCGATGCCGGCACGCAATCCGTCGCTCTGCACATACTCTGCCACAAGATTTTTCCCTTTTGCCTTCCAGTTGTTTTCCACGGAATACGGGTCAACATACGGGCATTTCCGCATGATGTCTTCCGCCTGACGGCTCAGATTACGCAGGACGGCAGGGTCAGGTCCACGAAATTCCACCTCGACAGGATGGGACGTGGCTACCGAGAAATTATATTTTCGGATTCGGATATACGCGTCGGGATAGGCTTCACGCAACTGTCTGCGGATTTTTGGAATTTCCTCGACAACCGTTGCATAGTCGGCACAATCCACCATCAGTTCGCCGTAGCAGTCACCGCCCGAAGTCATAGGACGTACCAGGCAATAGAAAGCCGGCGCACTGCCCGTGCTGACGGCCACGCGTTCCACTTTCGGATTCTTGCGGAGCAATGCCCCCATGTCGAGCAGGTTGTCGCGCACCTTGTCGGGGTCGGTCTGCGAAGGCATATAGCATTCCACAATGAACTGACGGTAGTCGAAATCCGGGAAAAACAGATTTTTAACCTTGGTCATACCCCACACAGACAGCAGCAAGGCGACGAGCGCAACGGCCAAAGTGGTTTTCTTATGGTCGATCAACAGGGCTATGGCTCGCCTTACAAACCGATGGACCGGACTGTTCATCACCGTTGTGGAAGAAGTTTTTTCTTGCTTGGGAAGCCATGATTTGGCACAAATAGGCACCTGCACCAACGCCAACGCCCAACTGGCAAGCAGACTCACACAAAGCACAAGAAACAGGTCGCGGGCATATTCACCGGCCGAGTCCGGAGAGAGGAATACGCACAAAAACGTAGAAGCGGCTATAACGGTTGCCCCCAACAGCGGCATGGCCGTGTTCTTTCCGATACGTGACAAATATACATTTTGCGGCAATCCGCGTTTTTTGTCAATCAGAATGCCGTCCATAATCACGATGGCATTGTCGACAAGCATACCCATTGCCACAATAAACGCGCCCAACGAAATACGCTGAAGCGTTGTGCCGCCCATCAGCAATATCGGGAAGGAAACGGCAATCGTCAGCACCAGACCGAAACCGATAATCGCACCACTACGGAATCCCATCGTAAAGACAAGCACCAGAATGACAATACCCACCGGCTCTATCAAATTCAGCATGAACGAATTGATGGCCTCGTCCACCTTGTCGGGCTGGAAAAATATCTTTTCCACCGCAAAGCCTGCGGGCAACGATTTCATCAGTCCGTCGAGACGGGCATCAACGGCTTTGCCCACATCCGGCACAATGGCATCGGCCTCCATTGCTACACACACGGCTACGGCCGGCTTACCATCGACATAAAACGCATTCCGTTGCGGTTCGGCCAGTTCGCGACGGACTTCCGCCACATCGCCTAACTTCAGATACTGGCCCGAAGGCATTTTTATCAGCAGATTGCGGATATCGTCTTCATTGCGCACCGCCTCATCGACACGGAGCTGCACCTTGTCCTGACCGTCGAAATATTCGCCGGCAGCAACCTTCTCGCCGGCACTGTTCAAGGCCGACATGATTTGTGTGGGAATCACCCCGTTGCGCGAAAGTTTCTCCTTCGAAAGCTCAATATTGATGACCTCGCTGCGCAAACCCGCAATGTTGATGCGCTTTACGCCTTTGACATCCAACAGGCCACGGCGGACATATTCGGCATATTTCTTCATTTCCGGATAGCTGTAGCCATCGGCGGTTATGGCATAGAATATGCCGTACACATCCATCATGTCGTCGATCACCATCGGATCATAACAGCCCTGCGGAAGACTGGTCCTGACATCATTCACTTTCCGACGGAGCAAATCAAAATGCTGCTCCAGGTCCTTTTTCTGAACCGTCATCTTGAATTCGACGGTGAAAATTCCGGTTCCGTTCTGACATTCCGAACGGACACTTTTCACGTCGGGCAAGGCACGCAACGCATCTTCCATGGTCTGTGCCACTTCCAGCTCCACTTCGTGGGCACTGGCACCCGGATAAACCACCACTACCCGTGCCTGCTTGGCGGCTACGGCCGGGTCTTCGAGTTTCGGCATCTGCACATAGGCTAGGACACCTGCAATCAATATGCCGACGACAAGCGACCAAAAAAGTGTCGGCCTACGCATAAAAAAATCCAGCACTTTCATTAGAGAAGTCCTCCTACATTCGTTTCCGACGGTTTTTCCAATATTTTCACGCGTTCCTTTTCCTGCAGGCTGTTTACACCGCTGCGAACGACACAATCCGTCACCTTCACACCGGAACGAATCTTGGCATAGCCGTTTTCGTCAATGCCTGCCACTTCCACCTGACGCTTCTCCACAAGAGTGTCGGGCGACACGATCCACACAAACGACTTTCCTCCCTCTTCAAACACGGCATGCATCGGCAGGCGCACTATGCCGCTGTCGGGCTCGGCCGACGTACTCACGGCCACATCCACATTCATCCCGGCCGTCAGCGAAGCCTTGCCGCCCGCCTTTATTCCGAGCCGCATTTTGTAAAGCTGATTGTTGTCGGCTTTCGGAGTAATGCTTATCAGTGTCAAATCGACAGGTACATTTCCACCATAGTCGGAAGTGCAGGAAAATCCTACAAACTGGCCGCGCAACTGATAGAGTGATACCGGCAGGGCAACGGCAACCTCCATTTGACTCATATCCAAAATCTCCACCAGCGGCGTTCCGGCATCCACCATTTCCGAAACGTGGAAATTGACGCTTTGAACGTATCCGCTAACCGGAGCACGCAGTTCCGTATACGACAACTGGTTTTCCTTCGCTTCCAACTGCACTTTCAGCTGCCGGAGGCCCGACTGCGCTTTGTCGTAATCATTTCCGGAAATGCTCTTGCTGTTGTACAGCTGTTTCAACCGAGCCACTTCCCGCTCCATCTGCTCGTATTGCAGCCGTGCAGCGTCGACCCCTAACCGGTAATCCGACTTGTCGAGCACGGCAATCAGCTTTCCTTTTGCAACATAGTCACCTTCTTTCACATAGATACCGGTTATCTGTCCGGCTGTTTTGAACCCCAGACTGATTTCCTGAGCTTCCTGCACCACTCCGGGAAAATGATATTCTCTGACGGCATTTTGCCCCTTCGGATAAACCACTTCCACATTCCGACGGAAAGGGACAGAATCGGAAGACGTGCATCCGCACAAACCCACAGCAAGTAAAACTGCATAAATAGTTAATCGATACGTTTTCATCATTCAGAAATTTTTCACAAAGGTGATGCTTTTTACCCGGATAGCTATTTTCAAAATTCTTCACAAAATGTTCTAATTCGGACATAATTTATTTTTTTAACATTATTCTCCTATAAATAATAGCACAGAAAGGTACATTTGCACAAATTTTTCATAAGATGAAAACGGCTACAGACATACAGAAAATAAATTTATTCGACATTCCTGAAGGCAATCGGACAATCAATTTCAAAAATTGCCTTAAAATCTCCGACAATTTCAATACGGCCGACAACGTAAATCTTGATTTTGCCATGTCAGGCCCCATAAGGACGGATTTCACCACGCTGCTTTTCTGCAAAAAAGGGAATCTGACATTCCGGCTCAACCTGACAGAAATTCAAATGGAAGCTTACGACGTGCTCATTGCACCGGTCAATTCCATCGGGGAACTTGTCTCCCTGCCTTCGGGATGCGAAACATTCATGATAGCATTTTCCACTGATTTCTATAACGGCGTTTCCCCCATCACGTCCACCGAAATGCTGACCTACGAAAAGTTCTTGCGGAAACAGCCTTTTATCCATCTTGAAGAGAAAGCATTCACTACCATTTATTTCTATTACCGACTGATGCGCGAGAAACTGTGTGACGACACATTCCCGTTAAAGGAAAAATTCCTGCCTACCTGCCTCCGGCTGCTTTCTTTTGAACTGTTTCACCAAATCTCCAAAAACATGGAAGCGCAGGAACGGGAAGAGAAACCCAACCGACAGGAACAGATTTTCAACATGTTTCTGGAATGTCTGAACAACAACTATAAAAAGGAACGGTCGCTTACGTTCTATGCCAACCAGCTTTGCATTTCGCCCAAACACATGTCACGGTGCATTGTTTCGTTCAGCGGACGGCCGGCCACTGAATGGATTCGCAACTATGTCATTCTGGAAGCAAAAGTCCTTTTACGGACCCGCAAGTACACCATACAGCAAATCTGCTACATGCTTAATTTCCCCAATGCCTCGTTCTTCGGAAAATATTTCAAGGAATCCGTCGGAATGTCGCCAAAACAATACCAACAAAGCCACATATAACCGCTCTTTGTCAAAAAATGGAGGCCATTTTCCTTGCGAAAACGGCCTCCTAACTTCAACCTAAACTCAATCTTTATCCGGACCGTTCCGTCCGGCATTCGCATACAGCAACAATTAATTAAGACCTCAAATTAACCTGTAATCTTTCAAAGCCTGCAGAAATTTCTCGGCAGAATCACCTTTAAGACAATAAGGCTCAGACATCGGTTCATAAACAAACGACCCATACCTGAATATCTGAGCCATGGCAAACTTGCCGTCCTTTGACCAAATGACAAGCATAGAAACGGTTCCAGCATCGTTGGCACCGCCAAAACTCGGAACAGAAGCGCCTTCGGGCAGAAAACGGGGCAACGCCTTGAACATATCGCTATGAAACGGTATGCTCTTTTTCTTGATTTCGCTCCCGGTTTCAACATAGGCCCGATAATGAAACTTGAACACTACCAGTACCAACGAAAGAATGACACACAGGCATCCCACGAAAAATCGGAACGCATCGACATTGGAACCCGGTGCATACTCCGGCAGGCTGAACAAATAGCAGCCCACGGCCAAAGAAAGGACAGAAAGAAGAATCATTTTCTTGCTAATACGCTTATTTACATATTCTTGGGGGAAATTTTTCGACAAATCCATTGTTTCCATAAATTCAATTGTATTTTTAGCCGCCATCGGCGGCAAGGTAAATAAAAAGTTTAATGTAAACCCAAAACGGTCGTTCAACCGCCAAACGAGGTTTGGCTGTTAATTGTGTGTTTTAGGTGGCTTTAGACGTATTCCGCACGGCTGTCGGCAGCGCGGCGCGAAATCCATCATAAAGTCGAATGACCGATTCGGGTTAAAATAAGAATGGCTGTACGGCAGACTGCATCAATGTGGCTCGCCACACTGCTGTCCGTCGAACTCGGGCGCATGACCATACGCCCTGAAGAAAAATTTCCGCTAAATGACGATGCGCCGCAACGCTATGACAAAATAGTCGCCGGGCACTTTTTGAAAATGGCTTGCCAGCAATGCCGGCTCGCCCCTATAAGCAACTTTCAACCCTGACAAGAACTCGGGCCGATAGAAAAACAAACGAAGAAACACCGTATTGAACCGTCCGGACACTCGCATCAGACGGCTTGAAATTTCACGGCTGAACGTCACATCGCTGTTGCGCAATGCAACGGGAAGGTCGAATTGACGCTTACTGTCGCTTCCACCGTTATCGGTAGCGGAGAGCAAACTTCCGCCGGAAACCTCCACAAGGTCCGCCTGACTGCACACAACGCCGCTGTCCGCTCCCTTCATTCCGAAGAAAACCGACAGAGAAAACAGCAATATGGTCAGCAGTACCTGTTTCATTTCTTTATTCGCTGCCAAATTTAAGGAATCTTTTTACCCGCGGCAACTTTCGTCCCGACTTTAAAGCCTTTTTTAATAATCATTTGCATACAGTTCAAAAAAAGCAACGGAAAATTTGGAGAAACCACCTCTTGTTCATAGTTTTGTAGTCATACTGAACGATGAACATGGAAATCAAAAAAGACTACACCGACAATCAGGAACAACTGGCGCGTTTCGCCAAAGCGTTGGCCCATCCTGCCCGTATCGCGATTCTCCAGTTTCTTGCCTCCCAACATACCTGCTATTTCGGCGATATCCACGAGGAGCTGCCTATTGCCAAGGCAACCGTATCGCAACACCTGAAAGAACTGAAGGAAGCCGGACTGATTCAAGGCGAAGTCGAAACGCCTAAGGTGCGCTACTGCATCAACCGTGAAACATGGAAGCAAGCCAAAGAACTGTTCGGCCTGTTTTTCGAACAATCCATCTGCAAGACAGGCGGATGTTGCAACAAATAAACCAATACCATACCCAAGACTAATCATCAACTAAAATACCAACTGTATGAAAAAAATTTTATTTCTATTCGTAGCATCCCTGGCCCTGCTCGCTGCATGCACGAACACGGGCAATGGAAACAAGACGGAACAGACTACCGAACCGACAGCCGACACAACGGCCGTAACGCAAAAGGATTATGTGGAAGTGCTCTATTTCCACGGCGAGAAACGCTGTAACACCTGCCGCGCCATCGAACGACTGACGAAGGAATTGCTCGACGAGCAGTTTGCCGACGAGCTGAAAACCGGCGCCATCAAGTTCCAGGTAATCAACTTCTCCCTACCGGAAAATGAAGCAATGGCCAAAAAATTTGAAGTTTCCACTCCGTCACTGTTCCTCATCAAGCATCACAACGGCACTGAACAGAGGGAAAACCTGACAGGCTTTGGATTTGCCAACGCTCTCGGCTCGCCCGACGCTTTTAAGGACGGTGTGAAAAAGGACCTGCAAGCCTTGCTGAAATAGGCTATGGTTTAATTTTTGCAAAAATATTTGTCAGTTCTGTTTATTGTTCGTAGTTTTGCGAACAGAAAACAGAACTGACTGTTTTTATTACCACAAATGGTAATATTTTTTTGACTTTAATGTTCGTTATTTTACGAATTACCAACAATAAATTAAACAAATTATGGAAATCAAAGTTTTAGGACCGGGTTGCAGCAAATGCAAAGCTACATTCCAGGTAGTCGAAAAAGTGGTGAAAGAAAACAACGTCAACGCCACTCTTACGAAAGTGGACGACATCATGGAAATGATGAACTACAACATTATGACCACACCCGCCATCGTCATCGACGGCGAAGTGAAAATGAAGGGACAGGTACCTTCGGAAAGTGATGTGAAAAAGATGTTGGGACTCTAACCCGTTCCCTTAAAGGCGGCGGAATCATGCTCCGCCGCCTTTATCGACAACAATCAGTCCGCCGCAAGCGGACATAAATATATAAGCATTTATGATACAACAATTTGCCGACTGGCTCGTCTACAGCGTAATGGGGCTTGACAGCGCAAGCTCTCTGGGGACAGCCGTCAACTTTTTCTTCTACGACACGATAAAGATTCTCATCCTGCTGTTTTTCATCAGTGTGCTGATGGGAATCATCAATGCCTATTTCCCGATTGAACGCCTGCGCAACTACTTGCAGACGCACAAAATGTACGGGCTGCAATACCTGCTCGCCTCGATTTTCGGTGCCGTCACGCCGTTCTGCTCGTGTTCGTCCATTCCGCTGTTCATCGGTTTCGTGAAAGGCGGCATCCCGTTGGGAGTGACATTTGCCTTTCTCATCACCTCGCCACTGGTAAATGAGGTGGCAGTAGCCATGTTCCTCGGCTCGTTCGGATTAAAAGTGACACTGATTTATGTGGTCAGCGGCATCCTGCTGGGCGTAATCGGCGGCTTCGTCCTGGGCAGAATGAAACTGGAAAACCATTTGAGCGACTGGGTACGCCAAATTCAGGCACAGGCCACAACCGAAGCCGAAGCATGGGAAAAGGAGCGCACGTCGTTCTGGAAACGCCTGCCAAGCATCGTGCGCAATGCCTGGGGCATTGTCCGCGGCGTTCTGATCTACATTATTATCGGTATCGGCATCGGCGCATTCATGCACGGATTTGTTCCGGAAGGATTTTTTGAGCAATACATGTCGAAAGACAATTGGTTTGCCGTACCTTTGTCAGTGGTTCTTGCCGTACCCATGTATGCCAACGCTGCCGGCATTGTTCCCGTCATCGAAGTGTTTGTGGCTAAAGGCATTCCCATCGGCACGGCAATAGCCTTCATGATGGCAGTCGTGGGCCTGTCACTTCCCGAGGCCACACTGCTGAAAAAAGTGATGAAATGGCGCCTTATCGGAATCTTTTTCGGCACGGTCACCCTGTTTATCATCCTTTCGGGATACTTGTTCAACTTCCTGCTATAAATTAACAACAACGATAATATGAAAATTCTGATTCTTTGCACAGGCAACAGCTGCCGCAGCCAGATGGCACACGGGTTTCTACAATCGTTCGACCCTTCGCTTGAAGTGTTTTCCGGCGGTACGCAACCGGCCGCTCAGGTTAACCCGAAAGCCGTAGAAGTAATGAAGGAAGCGGGTATCGACATCAGCGGCCACGTTCCTACCCACGTCAACACCTACCTCAACGAGGAATGGGATTACGTCATCACCGTTTGCGGCGGCGCCAACGAAAGTTGTCCGGCATTCACCGGCAAAGTGGGCAAACGTCTGCACATCGGTTTCGACGACCCGTCGCACACCGTCGGCACTCCGGAATTCATCGATGCGGAATTCCACCGTGTACGAGACGAAATAAAGAAGCGTTTCGCCGAATTCTATATTACGGAAATAAAAAAGCAGGAACTTCCAAAATGCTCCTGCGGCGGCAACTGCTAAACATCCATTTCTCCGGACTTGTCCCTCACCGGCTCGTCCGGAGATTTTCGTTACAGCGTAAAGACTTCCACTCGGTCCTCGTCAGTCACGGGGCGCAACGGGCGGCAGGGATTGCCTGCGGCCAGCATATTTGCAGGAATGGATTTCGTCACGACACTTCCGGCACCAATCACCGCTCCTTCGCCGATTTCCACCCCCGGCAACACCACCACATTGGCGGCAATCCACACATTGTTGCCGATGGTTATCGGCCGGGGCGCCCTCACTCCGGCATTGCGCTGGGCGGCTGTCAGCGCATGCGTAATGGTAATCAGCGAGCAGTTCGGCCCTATCATCACATTGTCGCCGATAGTCACTTCGGCCTCGTCAAGAATCGACAGATTGAAATTGCCCACAAAATTATCGCCAATCCGGATATTAAATCCGAAATCACAACGGAAAGGGCTGTGAATAGTCAGTCCGTTGCCCGTCTTGCCCAACAGCGATTTCAGCAGTTCATTCCTTTTTTCCAACCAGGAAGGAGGAAGCATATTGAATTCATGGCACACGTCGGCACAGCGCAAAAGCGCATCCGCCACCTCCGGGCAATCCTTCGCCGCCGCACTCACCCACCGTCCACTATTAAGAGCATTCAGAAGAGAATCAAAATCCATTTCACCAAAATTTTCACACCGCAAAATAACGGAATTTCCCGAATACCGCCAAACAACACCCCGTTAACAACGCCATCAAAAAACTGGTATATACAAAAAAGTAAAGGTCTTCATTGCTGAAGACCTTTCTTTGGTGATCCGCTTGGGGCTCGAACCCAAGACCCCAACATTAAAAGTGTTGTGCTCTACCAGCTGAGCTAGCGAATCTAACCTCATGCATTCGATTTTCTCGTTTGCGAGTGCAAAGGTATAACATATTTCCGAACCATGCAAATTTTTCTGGCACAAAAAATCATTTCATAGCATAATTTAGAGCGACAGCGCCATCGTTACCGCTCATTTCCAACATTTTACAAAACTGCAAAATTTATACCCGCCGGCAATCACCCGCCAAATTCGCCCAAAGGTGAAGCATAATTAACACAGACACAGAAAATTCCTGCCCAAAAGCCGCTATTTCACCTTAAAATGTCGTACCTTTGCAGACGGAAAACCGAAGAACTTTCGGCTAATGAAATTTGTTTAGATTACATAGTAAAAACAAACATATTAATACGTTAACAATTATGGGTAAAAAAGCTCTGTTGATGATTTTGGACGGTTGGGGTATCGGCAACCACACAAAAAGTGACGCCATTTTCTGCGCCCCGACTCCGTATTGGGACTATCTTGTAAAAACCTATCCTCACTCACAGCTTCAGGCAAGCGGCGAGAATGTTGGTCTGCCCGACGGACAGATGGGTAACTCGGAAGTTGGCCACCTGAACATTGGTGCAGGACGCGTAGTCTATCAGGACCTCGTTAAAATCAACAAGTCAATCGCCGACAAGTCAATCCTCGAAAACAAGGAAATCAAATCGGCTTTCACGTATGCCAAGGAAAGCGGCAAGGCCATCCACTTCATGGGCCTGACTTCAAACGGCGGCGTTCACAGTTCGCTCGAACACCTCTTTGCCCTCTGCGACATCGCAAAGCAATACGGCTTGGAAAAAGTGTTCATCCACTGCTTCATGGACGGCCGTGACACGGACCCGAAGAGCGGCAAGGGCTTCATCGAAGAAGTAGAGGCTCACTGCAAGAAATCGACAGGCACTATCGCCTCCATCGTCGGACGTTTCTACGCCATGGACCGCGACAAACGCTGGAACCGTGTGAAAGAAGCCTACGATCTTCTCGTGGAAGGTAAAGGCAAGCAGGCCGACGATATGGTGAAAGCCATGCAGGAATCATACGATGAAGACGTTACCGACGAATTCATCAAACCGATTGTCAACTCTACTGTCGACGGCACAATCAAGGAAGGCGACGCTGTCATCTTCTTCAACTACCGCAACGACCGTGCAAAAGAATTGACTATCGTTCTTACACAACAGGACATGCCGGAAGAAGGAATGAAGACCATCCCGGGCCTGCAATACTATTGCATGACTCCGTACGACTCTTCGTTCAAGGGCGTTCACATCCTGTTCGACAAGGAAAACGTACACAACACACTGGGCGAATATCTCTCGAAAAACGGAAAGAAACAGCTCCACATCGCCGAGACTGAAAAGTATGCCCACGTTACATTCTTCTTCAACGGCGGACGCGAAACTCCGTATGAAAACGAAGACCGCATCCTCGTTCCGTCGCCGAAAGTTGCTACCTACGACCTGAAGCCGGAAATGAGCGCCTACGAAGTGAAGGACAAGTTGGTGGAAGCCATCGGAACTGAAAAATACGACTTCATCGTTGTCAACTATGCCAACGGCGACATGGTAGGACACACCGGCGTATACGAAGCCATCGAAAAGGCCGTTGTAGCCATCGACAACTGCGTGAAGGACACCGTAGAAGCTGCCAAGGCTCACGACTACGAAGTGATTATCATTGCCGACCACGGTAATGCCGACCACGCCATCAACGAAGACGGCACTCCAAACACTGCACACTCGTTGAACCCGGTTCCATGTGTTTACGTGACGAAAAACACGGGATGCAAAATCCAGAACGGTATTCTTGCCGACGTAGCGCCGACAATCCTTACCATCATGGGAATGCAGCAACCGGCAGAAATGACCGGCAAATCATTGATTTAATCCAATCAATCGCACATAACAGAAAAGGGAGCCCGACCGCTCCCTTTCTTCATATCCGCACCCAACGCAAAACAAAACTGTAAACTGTAAACCATCAACTGTAAACCTTTACACTTTCGGGAAAATATGTTTATTTTGCACTATAAACCAAAACAACCATCGACATGAAATTTATATCTTGGAACGTAAACGGACTGCGCGCCTGCAACGACAAGGGCTTCAGCGACATATTCCGCCAACTGGATGCCGACTTTTTCTGTCTGCAGGAAACAAAGATGCAGGCCGGGCAGCTCGACCTGGAGTTTGAAGGCTACCGCTCCTACTGGAACTACGCGGAAAAGAAAGGATATTCGGGCACGGCAATTTTCACGAAACACGAACCCGTCAGCGTGACCTACGGTATCGACATCGAACATCACGACAAGGAAGGCCGTGTCATCACCATGGAGATGCCCGACTTCTATCTGGTAACCGTCTATACCCCCAATTCGCAGGATGGGCTGAAACGGCTTGACTACCGCATGACATGGGACGACGATTTCCGCGCCTACCTTCAGGCTCTCGACAAGAAGAAGCCCGTTGTGGTGTGCGGCGACCTGAACGTAGCCCACAAGGAAATCGACCTGAAGAACCCCAAGACCAACCGTAAGAACGCTGGATTCACCGACGAGGAACGCGAGAAATTCACCCTCCTGCTCGAAGCCGGATTCACCGATACATTCCGCCACTTCTACCCCACGCAGGAAGGCATCTACTCCTGGTGGTCGTACCGCTTCAAGGCACGCGAAAAGAACGCCGGCTGGCGTATTGACTACTTCCTGGCCTCAAAACGCCTCGACAGCCGACTGAAAGCCGCCGTCATCCACACCGAAATATTCGGCTCCGACCATTGTCCGGTGGAAGTCGACATTGACATCTAAACAGGTTAGGGGTTAGAGGTTATTGGTTAAGGGTTAGAGACTATATATTCAGCAAAACCGCGAGCCACGACATCTGGCCTACACACCATAACCTATAATACTTGACCCACAGCCCCTAACCCATAACCTCTAATCCATAACCTCTCAACAATAAACAGTAAACCGTAAACTGTAAACTCATAATAACATGTACGAAGAAAGAATAGAAAAAGCTGTCGACTACTTCAAGCAGGGCTACAACTGCTCGCAATCGGTCGTGGCAGCCTTTGCCGACCTCTACGGCATCGACCATAATCTGGCAGTTCGCATGGCGGCATCGTTCGGAGGCGGAATCGGTCGCATGCGCCAAACTTGCGGAGCCGCCTGCGGCATGTTTCTGCTTGCCGGACTGGAAACAGGCTGCACCGACCCGTCAAACCGTGAAGGGAAAGGTGCAAACTACGCCGTTGTGCAACAGCTTGCCGAGAAATTCAAAGCCGAAAACGGAACAACCATCTGCGCCGAACTACTTGGACTAAAGCCGAAAGCACCTACACCATCGGAACCGGAAGCACGCACGGCTGAATACTACAAAAAACGCCCTTGTGTGAAAATGGTTGAAACAGCCGCCCGCATTTTTGCCGAATTCCTCACCGAAAGACAGAAAGAAAAATAGTGCCGGACCGGCACAAAGCCGCCCGACACTTCATTAAATCCCATAAAAAAGCCCGACATAACGCCGGGCTTTCATTTTCTATATAGGGTTGTTATTATTTTACAACCTTGATTGCTGTATTGTCGTTGAACTTGAGGATATACATACCCTTAGCCAAGTTTTCAGCATTTACAACTGTTTCACCGTCAACTGCTGCAGAAGCAACCTTTTGACCTGCTACGTTGTAAACGTCAACCATAGAAGCATTAGAACCCTTAACTACGAAGTTGCCGTCAACCACTGATACAACTACTGCAGAAGTTTCAACACCTTCTACGCTTGAGCCGTCACCCTGAGCAATTGTGAAGCGCGCAGATGAACCCGGGTTAGAAACTGTCACATAAGTGTAACGGTCTTTAACTTCAGAAGGAAGTTCAGCAACGTCGAATGTCAAAGATAAAGTACCGGCAGATTGGTCATAGTTTGTTGTGTAGTTCACCCAATCATACAATGCACCTTCAGAGTCTTCTACTGTCCATGCGTCAGGAATATAGTAAGCATCAATGTCGAAAGTCTTAGAACCACCTTCTACCGGAGCATCAAATCTATAGTCGCCATCTGATGTTCTGAACCAAGTGTAAGTGATACCAAATGTAAATGCACCACCATAAACCGCACTACCATCTTGGAAAGCAAGGTTATTAGCTGAGAACAACTTACCATCAGCAAATACAGTATACAAGTTTGCATAATCTGGATATACTGTTGAAGTCTGGCACAATGGAGAAAGTGCTAAGCCTTCTGGGATCGTCAATTCGATAAAGATATCACTATCGATTGTCGGAACAACTGTTTGAACTAATTCGCCTACTTTTTCAGAGAATGTAAACTCAATCAAACTTGTTTCACCACCGTTTACAAAGTAGCTATATGAACTTTCTGCAGGAACAGCTTCACCAGACGCGATAACATCACCAACCTTACCGTCAGCATCTACCTTCTTAACTTCAATCTTTACAGGAAGACTTGTATCACCTGTAGCTTCAAGAACGGCAAAGTAAACTGAAGACAAAGCATATTTAGCACCGTTGAAAGGAATATAAGTAGCAAAACCTGTCACAGCTGCATCAGTTTCACCAAATTGCTGCCAAAGTTGAGTATCTTCACCTGGAGCATTTGACGGAAGAATACCAAATCCTTCTGCATTAAAGTAGTTACAGTTCATTGTTCCGTAGAAGTCTGAGCCTTCCATAAAATCTTCCGGAGCACCTCCAGCTTGAAGGAAGCCCTTACCTGACTGACCTTGAATAGTCCAAGGACCAAATTGATAGCTTGCTGATTTTCCTTCGAATGTCTGAGTAAGTGTCGGATAATAAGCCTGGCACAAAGGATATTCAACAACCAAATTTTTGTCAGAAGAATAAAGTGTCACAGGTTCATTATTTTCATATGTTTCATATTCCCATTCGCTTTCTGCAGGAACAATTGAAGTATTAGCAAATGTTGTCGGCTGGTAAGCACCTGTCAAAGAAGCGTTAGGATAAGAAGATCCTGTTGAGACAGCCGGACCAAAATACAAGTTCATGTGAGCATAAGAAGCATCCGGAGTTACGGCACCAACAGTAACATTGTCAAGAGCCATATCCTGGCCAGCCTTACCAACATAACGGAATGCAAATTTCACTGACTTGCCAGCATACTCGTCAATATTTAAAACGAAGCATTTCCAAGGACAAACACTCAATGTATAGTCCAACTCTGCAGTTGTATAATTTACAAGGGCATCGTCATCAATAGCATTCCAAAGTTCTGTCCAGTTTGCACCATTATCAGTTGAAACCAATACCTCAAGATTAGTATTGCGTGCTGTAAATTCATAAACTGGAGGATTTTGAGCCAATTTTTCAGAATCCAAGAGAGTCCAACCCGGAGAATAGCTCAACATAAAGTTCAACTTATCACCTGCTTTTGGAGTAACTGCCGGTGAAATCAACCATTCATCCTGTTCCGGATATGACATTGTGAATGTCTCCATATCGAACATAACCGCAGTTGCAATATGCATTTGCACTTTACCCTCGAAAGGAGCAGAATAATAGCTGGCACCACCTGCTTCCCAAGTCCAGTTTCCGTCAGCACCGTTAGGGTCAGTCCCTACCTTTGATTCGTCTACCCAACCTGAAGGGATCCAATCTTCCGATGTTCCGTCCCAACCTTCAAAACCTTCAAAAAGTGTTGAATTTTCCGCTGCAACTACAACCGGTTTTACAAAACGAGAAGTATTAACTTTATTGGAAACTACGTTTGCCACACGCTTTAGGCTACCGTCTTTAGCACGCACAACAGACACAGCACCCTTTTGGGCAACAACATTTTGTTCTGCAGAAAAAGCGACCGCCTTCATGTTTGCTTTTGATGCACTCGGCATCACATTCAATTGCTGAACAGGAAAGGCCGCTTTCTGATATACATTATCAGCATTCACCGACATCCCTGCAACCGCCAACATTGTGGCTGAAAAAAGTAATGTTCGTTTCATTTGATATAAATTTAAAAGATTAAGTTGCTTTTTGATTACATACAACCTTACATTGCATATGGCAAAAGTAAAGAAGTTTTTTGAAATTTTCAAACATTTGGCTAAAAAATATTACTGAAATACGCAATATCATTATTATATCTCAAATTTTAAAGCCAAATCCGAATAATCCAAAAGAAAAAGCCCGTTTGCAAAAGTGTATCAATATACATCCTTTACAAACAGGCTTAATATGTGTAGCTTAATGTTAATTCAAGCTAACTACAACTGAATTACCAGCGGCATCAGTCATTGTAATGGCAGTAACTGCCAACGGTGAATTTCCTTCCAAAGTGAACTTTGTAGAAATCAGCGAAAGCATGTTTTTGAATGATTCGAACTGGCGATAGAATACCATTGCATTCTTAGCCTTGCTAGATGTAGAAGCTTCAGTTGCCTCTTGGTTAAATGCAAGAGTTACGACATTGTCACCTTCAATAGTTGAATCAAAATAGAACTCACCTTCAAATTTGTTAGTCTTGAACGTAAACGCCATCTTGTTTTCTGTCGCATTCCATCCGTACTGCAAATACTGCAAGCTACCGTAACCAGCCTTCTGGCAATCAGACTGCATCTGGTTGAACAAAGTCTTATACTGGTCGCTCATCTGATTGCGGTCAAGACGCCATATATTACCTTCAGCCAAGAAATATTCAGCAACTGTACCAGCTGAAATAGTAGCGACCTGACCTTCATCGGTACATTCGAGAATTCCAGCCTCATTCAACTTAAAGTTCTGTACCTTGAATTTATTGTTATCTCCAGTAAAAGGAGAAGAAAGACTTACAGTAGCATCAACCCCAATAACATAAGAGCAAGTGAAAGTATAGGATTCAGCTGAAACTTCAGTATTAACGATCGAAAGTACACCGCCTCCCATTCCTGTCACTTTATAGCTTTCTTCACCTGCAGTAAGGTACATAGCTTTAGCTTTTGACGGGAAAAGCTGATTTTTAACTGCATTGTAGGCAGTATAGTAATCCTCCCACTTTTCAATTGTCTTAGTTTCACCACCAACGGTATAAGTCGCACCTTTAGGGAACTTGATCATCTTCATACCAACTCCATGCTTTTTGCCGCGAAGTTCAAATGAACCATCAGCGCCCTTACCGTTAATCACAAATTCGTAATCACCAAGATGTCCTTTACCGTCCATTTGAGGGTCAGAAAAGCAATGAAGCAGCGGGTTGTAAGTATTGAAGCTCAATACCGGTCCCATATCACCAATCAATGTATAAGCAGTCGGTTCCTCATCTTCCACATAAACATTATTAGTTGCGACACTATTTTTTGCAGCCATGATAACTGCTGAATTCGGGCTGAACTTCATGAGAATCGGATAAGCCGGTTCACTTTCATTGGCGAAATATTGAAGTACCCAACCTTCAGTCTCCGCGCACAAATCATTCTTATAATCAGCCAAAGTCTTGTTCATTCGTTCAGCAGACGAATCTTCCCAAATATCCTCTTCAGTCATTCTACAAGAGCTTGCACCCAAAAGAAGAGAAGAAGACAATATAATTGCAAATGTTTTTTTCATTTTTATAAAAATCAAAGGGTGAATTAATTTTGAGATTCAGTACCTACCGGTATATCGTAAACCTGTTTTCTTAACTCATCAAGAACTTCAAGGCTATAGGTATTCTGACGTTCCTGCACTTCTGCACGCAAAGCGTCGAGGTCCATCTGCCAAGAATCACGGAACCACTGACGAGCAATTTCCACTTTCTGAAGAATGATGGATTTTCCATCTACACCGTCGTTATCAGTCGTTTCTTGTTCAATCGGACTATTATTGCTATCATAACCAATTACCTCCCATCCTCTTGATGCCGTATCAAGAAGTGCGTCCCATTCCTTCTGAGTATCAGTAATGTAGTGCGCAATTGTTTCTGCAAAGTCTTCACGATACTCGCTGCTGGCGTAAGTTGAAACGAAACCGAGGGAAGCCGTTGTATTGGGAGCTCGGTCTTGCCAAGAAGTAGGATCATAGTGTCCAGTAGACAATTGGTCGAAAGAAACCGGATATGTTTTGGTCTGGTGGAGGATGTGAGCAAACTCATGGTGCATTGTCAAGAAATAGAATTGGTTCAAGCTTTCAAAACTTGACACATCCATTTGATTTACATAGAAAAGAGATACCTTCAAACCGCCTTCTGCCAAACCTAATACGATTGTTTCGTTTGCCGGATTCACAGCAGCAGAACCGATAAGGTGAAGAATACGCGGACCGTACTTCTTCATAAAGTTAGGGTCAGAAGTCACAATCTTGTCATACACATCAAACCAAAGATATTTGGTCAGTACTGCCAAATCGACAGAATTTTCATACTTGGCAGGAATCAGGTTGTATTCCATGTCTGTTCCAACGTCCTGCAATTTATAGCGGAACTGAATGTTGTACTTCTTCAAATAATTGTCCTCACAAAACTTATCGAGCTGATAAGTAGGAGAAGTCGGATCCAATTCCTCCGTATCTGTAAAAATGCTCTGCGGATTCAAATCATCTTCAACACAAGAAGAAAAGACAAACATCGCACAGACGATAAACGATATTTTGAAAATTAAATTCTTCATCATAACAAATTCTTATTAAAAAACTACACTACCTGATTGGTTTTACCCAGCTTCCCATTTCGGAAGGATCCGGCAACTTTCCAGCTCTCACTGTCGGTTCCATACCTGATGACAACGCTTCGATCGGAACTTGGAAAGCTCTACGCAAATCATTGTACGGAAGAGTTTCGACACGAGTTTCACCAATTTTATGTGTAATTTCGATACCGAAACGTTTAACATCGAACCAACGCATACCGGTGAACACCTGTTCGATGCGACGGAAATGAAGCACGCACCACAAATATGGAAGATTTTGCGCTGTTACCTGTGCATTATCAACCGGATACAAGTCATCGATGTGCAAGTCCTGAAGGATGAACGGACGCGGGTCAAATCGTCCAGTAGTTGAATTTGCCTTGTTGTAGTAAGATTCAATCAATTGGGCAGTCAACACAGGCGCCTTACCACGATTTCCACCATATTGAGAGTTATCCCACATTGCCAAGTCACTTACTGCTCCCGGCAAGTTGTTTTGGAAGATACGAGCTTCAGCACGTATCAACAAACATTCTTCTCCAGTAAATTCAGCTATCATAGATCTGAAATAGCCGATACCAGCAACTTTGTCAGTGTACTGGAAGAACGGAGCCATCCAAAATGGAATTGAACCGTACTCATTGCTACCGTTAATGAAGGAATAATTAATGCCCGGACGTCCCTGAGACCAAGTCGGAGCACTACCTGTCATGGTTGCCACACGAGCATCACGGCTGATTGCGTAACGTGCACCACCGGCAAAGTGATTAAACACATTAGAAACAGCAGGAACCAACAATAGGTTGTTAGCTGAGGATGAA
>ULSJ01007579.1_pt1 | contig 22120 bp, 23 predicted proteins | sample 1956291 | NCBI WGS metagenome assembly ULSJ01 (sample SAMEA4835705, study PRJEB28245) | human gut metagenome | biome: gut microbiome; material: fecal sample | place: Denmark | collected 2008 | reverse complement strand
AAAGTCAGCAATGGCAAAGCCGAGCAGTACTAATTACCCGAAAGCTTTCTGCGAAGGGCATCCCTCTCCCATGCGGGGAGGGAGGTCCGGGAAAAAGAACAGCGGTCTGAATGGACCGCAAAGAAATCACGCCTGAAGTTCGTTGGACGGAGAAGGGCGTTTGCTTCCAGTCGATGATTTTTATCGCATAACGCCGGCAGAGAGTTGCCGGACGGAGAAAGGAATAAAGAATAAGGCGGCCATAGCACGAGGGTTCCACCCCTCCCCATTCCGAACAGGGAAGTTAAGCCTCGTCGCGCCGATGGTACTGAGAAATCGGGAGAGTAGGTCACCGCCCCCTTAGAAGAGGACACATCAACTGATGTGTCCTCTTTTTTTATGTCCGAACGCGAACGAAACGGAGCAGCGTTGGGCGGAAACATCCGTCGATTCATTTCGGACACACCTGGGGTGTGTCCCTACGTCAAGGGCGTTGATTCTGGTGCCGCCATGTGATGATGCAGGCCGGCAATATGGATGTTTGTTTGCGCTGTGTATGTTGTTTATTTCTGGATACACCACGGTGTGTTCAAGAATACATTCTCTTTGGCTTGAGTTGTGGAAATGATTATTCCAACGAAAGGGTTACGGTAACGCTTCCGGAACCGCCGAGTAGGTCGAGCATTTGCTGGCGGGTTGTCACTCCGTCTACTTTGCCTAATCGTGTCAGGCTCCAGGTGTTCGTGTCATAATAGATGACAAATGAACTGCCTTGATAGAGAATCAGGTCGCCGGGCGCTGTGGTGATCCGTGAGTTGTTCTGCGGTAAGGTGAATCCTAATGAACCGACTTTCTCCATACTGCCATAGTCGTCCATACGGATGCTTATGCTGCCTTGCGTAAGGCGTTCCTTCAATGCTTTTGTCGATGAGTTGTCGACCAGTGTGGCCGTGAATGTGCGGCCGTTTGCCGTAAGTTTTAGAGTGTTGGTTTCCATATTTTCATTATCGTGTATACTGTCGTTTTCTGCGTGTTCGGGCGTTTCGGGCATAAACGGTTCTTCCTGATTAGGCGAACAGGCTGTCATCGACAGAAAAGCGAAGAATAGGAACGGAAGAATCAAGAAGTTTTTCATAATGTATCAATTTTAGAAATGGGTGTTATTTGCAATGACAAAATTAAGCGAAACGGGTTGTCAATCCGGTATACAGATTCTTGTAATATTAACCTCAATTGCGGATTTGAACATAGATAGCGATTGAGGTTTAAGATTTCGATGGATTTTGTATTTTTGTCGGGAAACAGATTGATATGGATTTAAAAGAAAGAATGTCCGGCCGTTTGAACAAGGCGAGAATTGAGGAACTTTGTGAGGAAATACGCGGTAATGTTTCCTGTCAGGAATGTTTGTTTGATTTGACCGACGATGCAGACAGGCGGATTGCCTATAATGCCTTTTGGGTATTATCCCGTCTTGTGGCTGTTGACAATTCCTGGATTATTACGAAAAGAGATATATTGATTGACCGTGTCATGGCAGAGCAGACCGACGGAATACGGCGGCAGATATTGGCCGTGCTGTTGCATTTGCCTTTCGACAAAGAGCATTTGCGGTCGGATTTTGTGGATTTCTGTTTGGAAAAAATACCGTTGAATCGGGAAACGTGTGCAGTCAGAGTGTATTGTCTGAGGCTGGCATTTGAGCAGTGTAAATTTTATCCGGTGCTGTTGCAGGAACTTCAGGCCGTGCTTGCCATGATTGACGGTGAACCGCTTCCTGCGGGACTTTATGCTGCCCGGGCTGATATAAGAAAGAAATGGAAACGATATCAAAATTGCTGATCGTTTATGTGGCGGCGGTGAATGTCGTTGCTTTTGTCGTCTACGGAGTGGACAAGTATAAGGCGCAGAAGGCGAAATGGCGTATCCGTGAATCCACGTTGCTGCTGTTGGCTGCCATTGGCGGAAGTGCGGGTGCATGGTTGGGCATGAAGATATGGCACCACAAGACGCGTCACGCAAAGTTTCGTTATGGTGTGCCGGCAATTTTACTGATACAACTTGCTGTTGTGTTTTATTGCTTATGGAACTGAAATATTACAGCCGGAATCGGGTAGAAATTCCCGGTTCCGGCTGTGTGGTCTGTTTCTGTCCGTTGTGGTGTTATAGCACGTTCAGATGTTCCAGCAATATTTTTACACCGAGGCAGATAAGAACGATACCACCTACGGGCTCCATGCGGAATTTGAATTTCCGTCCCGCGTATGCTCCAATAAGACTTCCGGCGAGCGAAAGGACGAAGGATGTAATGCCGATGGCTACGACTGGATAGGTCAGCGATGAGAAGCTGCGCATGCCCACAAAGGCAAATGAAATGCCGATGGCAAGGGCGTCAATACTTGTCGCCACGGCAAGCGTAAGCAGCACCTTCAGCTGAGTTGGGTCGAAATTGGCTTCTTCCTCGCTCTTGCAGCCCTCGATAATCATTCTTACTCCCAGAAAAGCCAGAAGGGCGAAGGCAATCCAATGGTCGTAGGCCTCGATCAAGCCGCTGAAATAGCTTGCGCCCAGCCAGCCGATAATAGGCATGACGGCCTGGAACAATCCGAAGAAAAAGGCCATTTTAAAAAACAGCCGCCAGTCGAAGCGACGTATGATGATGCTGCTTGCTACGGAGATGGAAAAGCAGTCCATAGCCAGGCTGACAGCCAGCAGCCATATTTCAATATTGCTCATAACCTGTGTAAAAGACGAATGCGGACGAACTATGCTTTGCGCACTTGTCCGTCCCCGTTGATGATGTATTTGTAGGTGGTCAGTTCGGCAAGTGCCATCGGACCGCGTGCATGAAGTTTCTGCGTGGAAATGCCGATTTCAGCTCCAAAACCGAATTGCCCGCCGTCGGTGAACGATGTCGGCAGATTAGTGTAGACACAGGCGGCATCGATGTCGCGCGTAAACATGCGGCATGCCGCTTCGTCCTCGGCCACGATGCTTTCACTGTGTTTCGATGTGTAGCGGTTGATGTGGGCGATGGCTTCCTCGATGTTTCCGACGGTTTTTACCGACATTTTATAGTCGAGGTATTCGTGTCCCCAGCTTTCATCGTTGGAGTGCTCTAGCGGGCTGTAATGGCCTTCCAAGGCGGCGTAGGCTTCCGCATCGGCATAGATCGTCACCTTGCCGTTCATGGGAGCTACCAGTTCGGGCAGGTCGGCGAGGCGGCTGCGGTCGATGACAAGGCAGTCGAGCGCATTGCATACGCTCACGCGGCGCGTCTTGGCATTGTTGACAATGGCTTTTCCCTTTTCCAGATTACCGGATGAATGGAAATAGCAGTGGCATATGCCTGCACCCGTTTCGATGACCGGAACCCGTGCATTTTCGCGGACAAACTGAATCAGGCGGCTGCTTCCGCGCGGTATCACCAGGTCGATATAGCCCACGGCCTGAAGCATTTCGCGTGTCAGTTCATGGTCGGGCGGCAGGAGAGTGGCGCAGGCTTCGTCGAAACCTTCCTCACGCAGTACGGCATGAATGACTTCCATAATGGCCCGGTTGGAGCAGTCGGCGTCCGTACCGCCTTTCAGCACACAGGCATTCCCGCTTTTCAGACAGAGCGAGAATACGTCGAAGGTCACATTAGGCCGTGCTTCGTAGATGATGCCGATAACGCCGAATGGCACGCTCACTTTGTGGATTGTCATGCCGTTAGGCTGCGTCCATTCCTTTAGCGTCTTGCCTTGTGGCGAGTCGAGTGTCGCCACTTTGCGCATGTCGTCGGCAATGCCTTTCAGCCGGTCCGGTGTCAGGCGCAGACGGTCGTATTTCGGGTCGGCAGGGTCCATTTTTGCCAGGTCGTCGGCATTGGCTGCCAATATTTTGTCCATGTTCGCTTCCGCAGCGTCCGCCACATGACGGAGTGTGCGGTCAATCTCTTCCCTCGTAGCGCGGTTCAGGCTTCTCGAAGCCGTGCGCGCATTGACCAACAGGGTTTTCAATGCTTCGTTCATAGTCGTAATTTATTCGATGCAAAGGTAGTTATAATGAATGACAGGGCGTGCTCCCTGTTCTCCGATTTTTTCCCGTGCCTCGTCGCTGCTGTAGGAGGTCCGTCCTACGGCGAAGGCAGTTCCGTCGGGGGCGATGATACGGACAATGTCGTCCTTCTCAAAGTCGCCTTCCACTTTTACGACACCTACGGGCAAGAGGCTCGTTGCCTGTGAGGATGTCAAGGCGCGGTAAGCTCCCTCGTTGATGTATATTTTCCCTTTCGCGAATCCTTCGCTGTGGGCAATCCATTTCTTCACGCTGGAAACCGGATGGCTGTCGGCCACAAATTCCGTGTGCGGCACATCCGCCCGATGGAGCAGGATGTCGGTAAGAATATTTTCGCGTTTGCCGTTGGCAATGATGACGGAGATACCCTCGGCCGCTACCTTGCGCGCAATGCGGAATTTCGTCCCCATGCCTCCTCTGCCGAACGACGATTTCGAGGTCTGGACAATGGCTTCCGCATTCAGTTGGGCTTCCGGACGGATTTCACGCAGCAGTTTCGAACTTGCGAGCGACGGGTCGCCGTCGTAGACGCCGTCGATGTTCGACAGAATCACCAGTACGTCCATTCCCATCATCGTGGCAATCAGTCCCGACAGCTCGTCGTTGTCGGTGAACATCAGTTCCGTGACCGAAACCGTGTCGTTTTCGTTCACAATGGGAATCACTCCGTTTTCGAGCATCACTTCCATGCAGTGTTTTTGGTTCAGGTAGTGCAGGCGCGTAGAGAAGTTTTCCTTCATCGTCAGCACCTGGCCGCAAATCATGCCGTGGTCGCGGAAAAATTCATAGTAACGGTTGATGAGTTTAGCCTGTCCCACAGCCGAAAACAGTTGGCGTGCCGACACAGAGTCGAGTTTCGGTCCGCCTTTCATTTCGCTTCGTCCCGAAGCCACTGCTCCCGAAGTGATGAGGATCACCTCCATCCCGTTGCGGCGCAGTTCTGCCACCTGGTCGACCAGCGCCGACATTCGTGTGATGTCGAGCGTGCCGTCGCGCCTTGCCAGCACATTGCTGCCTATCTTGATGGCTATTCGCTTATGTTCTTTCATCTTTTCTACCTTTTGAGGTTTACAAAAATAACAGATTCGCGTGAGAATTGAAACCCTCTGCCTGTAAAAATAAGAATATCAGCAGCAGAAAGCAGGAAAAGCACGGAAAACAGGAATATTCTGCTATCTTTCTACATTGGTGAAAGCCGACAGATGTTTTACCTTGTGTTGGCTTGATTATAAATGTTGTTTAGTATATGATCAATAATATACCATTCTCCACCTTGTGCTCCACGTACCAATGGTTGAGAACTTACTCTATCAATTTGATATATTAATCGACTTTTGATTTCTATTTGTTTGGTTTCATTTCTAATAGAAGTTGTGACCAGTAATGAAATTTCGGATATGGCCGGAGCACTATCCTTAATTTCTAATATTTGATAACTTATACATTTTATTCCTTCAACCCGTGTGCGTACTTTTCCTGCCATAACTCCGACAGATTTACCTGAATAATCAATTAGCATTTCTGCCATCTTCCCATAATTCCCACTTTTATATAACTCCATAAATTGAACTATTTTATATTCGGGTGTTCCTTCAATTGGTTTATAAGTGGAAAAATCTATATAGCTAAGGTCACGAGGTTTCCATTCATTAAGCATTTTCTTCTCGATTTCTATTTCTTTTGCTTCCTTATAGCAGGCTTTAAGATCTTCATATATTTCCTTTATACTTTGATGTTTCTCTTTTGAAGGTCCTGTATGTTTGTTATCGCAAAAATGTTTAATCCAATCAGCAACAGCAAATAATGTTGACAGGGCCTTTGTTGCAACTGTTACATTATCATAACAGACATCCATTCCATGTAATATGCCATTGCGATATGGAATATAAATAGGAGAGGCTGTCGTTTTTTTTCTTGCTTTTGACATTAATTGAATTAAAGATGACAGTCCTTCTTCATGGCCAATTATAGAATCATAAAGTGTCAAATCCACATCTTGGGCAAACAACCCTTGGTTTTTCTTTAAAACTTGGTTTACAGCTCCGTCAATAATCATTAAAAATACAGGGACACATGCATGGTAACGGTTATTGGCATAATCATCCAATGCTTTTTGCAATAAATCATACCGTTCTTTGAATCCACATAAATTACGAAGAGGATATACTAAGTGACGAATATTTCCTTGGTAATAATCGATTAATTCCTGTTCACCTTTTTCTATATTCCCATTCTCGCCTAACGTAACGCATCGCTTGATAAGTTCGGCATTCATACTGCCAAAACAAACCCATCCACGTTGTAAATAAATTGAGTTGAAACGGTCAGGCAGATTTCTTAATTCACATAGTTCCTCTGTTGTCTGTGTGAGCTTTTGTCTATCTTCTTTGTTTAATAGACAGGGCATTAATTGGGAGATGTTCTTTAAATCATTTAGTTGATTCTCAAGTTTTTTAAATGATGGATTCTCTGCAATTTTATCACTCATTTTTGAATCTCAAAGGTCTTTCTTGATATACTTGTTCTATTTTTTATTTAATTTCTTGATTTCTTTATCAAAATTTAATTTCTTGATTTCTTTATCAAAGTCACTTTCGAGCATATCCATTTCCCGTTTGCGATATATTTCAAATTCCTTTTCCGCCTTTTCTATGGCTTGTTTATGTGTAATGTTGCCCTTGCCCATTAAGACTTTCCGTTTGTGTGCTATAATTTGATTGTCGAGAGCTTCGATCCAGTCGCTCATCGTCATTGGGTTCATTTCCAATGCTTGGAATTCAGCAAAATCGAGAAATCCTGAAACGAGCAGATTTAAGCGTTGAAGCTCGATTTCTGACAAATAGTTTTTTGCAATTTTTACATCATCTTTGGTTACATAGTTACCTTTGAAATTAGTCATTCCGACGAATGGTTTTTCGTTGTCTACACGGTTGTATATTACCTCAGCAGCTGTATTCTCATGAACCGCATAATGCAGTTTGTTTTGTACGGTGGCAAAAAAAGTTTTAGTCATTTCGCTGCGGGGATCATAGTCCGTGGCTGTGGCATAAATATCTGTAACTTGTTGATAAAAGTTGCGTTCGCTACTGCGAATATCTCTGATGCGTTGCAGTAATTCTCGGAAATATCGGTTCCCTCCTTGCTTCAACCTTTCATCATCCATGGCGAATCCTTTTTGAATATATTCGTGCAAACGCTGTGTCGCCCAGCGACGGAAACGTGTGGCGACTTGAGATTGGACACGATATCCCAAGGCTATGACCATATCGAGATTGTAATGGTCAATATTGCGTTTTACTTGCCGATTGCCTTCTTGACGAACTGATAAGAATTTCTTATAAGTTCGATTCTCGTCAAGTTCTTGATCTGCATATATGTTCTTTATATGCATAGAGATATTTTCCTGAGTGGTACAATAAATTTCCGCCAACTGATTTTGTGTAAGCCATAAATCTTCGTCGGCAAAACGGACAGAAACGCGTGTTATTTCGTTATCGTCTTGGTAAAGGATTATTTTGTTGTCTTCAGTCATATTGTATATATCCTGTATTCTACAAATATAAGAAATAGAAAGAATTGAAACAATTTATACAATCATTTCCTTTTCATTTATTTGCCGTGGTCGGATTGATGCAGAGTGAGAAAAACATTATAAATTAATATTAAATCCAGCCATGACGGTGGCGCGGGGCATGGGGTAGCCGGCGTTGATTTCGTATTTCTGTGCCAAAAGGTTTTCGCCTCTTACCCAAATGTCAATCCATTTGGCTGCGCGGAACTGGCCGCGTGCGTTCCAGAGTACAAAATTCTCGGTTACAGGATTCTCGCCGATTGCCGTATACAGACTGCCGATATATTGCAGTCCGGTAGAAACGCTCCAACGTCCTTTCGCGAAACTTGCCCCTGCGTAGAACTTATGTTCAGGTGCGGCGATAACCGGATTTTCCATGTGCAGAAAACTGTAGTTGCCGTCCACCGACCACATCCGGTTGATGCGGTATGCCGCTTGGAGTTCGATTCCTGAATTCTTGATTGTGCCGGAATTTTGGTTGAGCATTCCGCTTCCGTTTGGATTCGGCAATGTCATTATCAGGTTTTTGCCGTCGATATAGAAAACATTTATACCATAGCGGAAACGGCCATCGAACAGCGTTTGCGAGAGGGCAATTTCGTAGTTCCACATCGATTCCGGCTGCAAGTCGGGATTCTGCGGCGGAAACATATACATTTCGCGGAGAATCGGGTAGCGGAACCCTTTGGTGGCCGAGGCTTTCAGTTCGATAGCGTGGGGGAGGTGAAACGCCATACCGGCCTGCGGTACCCATTCTGTGCCCACCCGTGAGTGGTGGTCGACGCGGAGTCCGGCATTTAACGTCAGCCAATTGCTGACGTCCTGACGGATGTCAACATATCCGGCCATTTCATTCTCGTGTTTGTCCACCAAATTGCTGCATGTGCCGGCATTCTCGCCTGCCACATACTCCGTCCAGGCCTTGCCTCCATAGCGGAACCAGTCGAAGCCCAACGTGATGCGGTTGCCGGTAAAGAAACGGGTGCTCTGGTAGAGAGATATGCCCATCATGTTGTCGTGCGAATGGAAACGTCCGTCCTGCGACGTTTCGCCGGCGCTTGGCGTGTAGCCGTCGTTAATCCAGTGCTTGCCCCAGTTGTAGAAGAAACTCAATGCGCCGGACGTATTTTCATATTTGTTGTTTAGCGAAAAGGAAGTCATACCCCGTGTGATGCGTTGGTCGCCGTCCACCAGCGGGGCCGATACGGGTCTTGGATAGGAAGCGTTGAAGTGGGTCACGTTTACATCGCTATACATGTTCCAGTTGTCCGTCACTTCATAAGCCAATTTTTCATAGCCGCCATATTGTTCGAAGCCCATATCCGCACGATGTCCGTCGGTCCGGTTGTAGGAGCCGCTCACTATACTGCTGAACCGGCCTTTGCGGATGCGGTTTGTCAGTTCCGTTTCCAGCGTATTGAAGGAACCGTAGCCGGCGCGGAGATTTGTGCGGATTCCGTCTTCCTGCATTTTGCGGGTGACAATATTGATGACACCGCCCATTGCGTTGGAGCCGTAGAGTACGGAAGCCGGGCCGCGCAGCACTTCCACTTTGTCGGCAAGCAGCGACTGGTAGGCATCGGCAATCGGATGTCCGAAAATTCCCGCATATTGCGGATGACCGTCGATGAGCACCATCAGTCGCGCACTTCCGCCGCTCAGTCCGCGTAAGGAAATGCCTCCGGCCGCACCGTCGGAAACACCGTATCCCATCATGCCGCGCTCGGTGACAAAAAGTCCCGGCACCTGTTCCGACAATATCGGCAAAAGCGAAGGCTGCATGCTCTGTTCAATTGTCGGACGATCGATCACCGATACCGTTTGCGACAGATGACGGATGTCCGTTTCATGGCGTACACCTGTCACCACCACTTCGTTCAGCGGATAGTTACGGTCCGTGCGGGTCGTATCAGTTTGGGCGTTTGCCATTCCCGCCGACATCAGGCAGGCGGCCGATAAAATCCATATTGTTGCAGTTTTCATATTCTTATCTTTTCCGTTATAGTCGTACAAAAATAATGAAAGGTGAGTGGAGATTAAAATATCGAAACTTGTTTCAGATATTTTTTATTTCGAATCGTCTCCTATCTTCTGTAAGAAGGCTAAGTGTATTGTTTTTTTGGTTATAAATGTTTTGAACATGCCCATGTGAACCATTTATCGAAGTTGCGTGTTTTTTAAGAAACTTAGCCGGAGGTGTCCGGAGGAATTGATAATAGTAATTTTAATAGTATGAGGTTAATTATGAGTGACCGCCCTGTTGATGTTGCTTATGTGGATGATACGGCGGTGAAATTTATTGATTTGTCGAAGTTGAAAATCTCGAACTGTGTCGGTTGTTTCGGTTGTTGGACGCGTACGCCGGGAAAATGCGTGTTTCGTGACGATGCCACCAAGGTGTATCCGTATATCGCCGCCAGCGACAGGGTGGTGTATGTGAGCCGCGTGTGTTATGGCGGCTACGACAGCATTATGAAAACGATGCTTGAACGTGCCATTCCCGTGCAGCAGGCCTTTATCCGCATACATAACGGGGAAACCCACCATGTGCAGCGGGCCGTCAAGGCGAAGAAGGCAACAATTGTGGCCTATGGCGACATTTCACCGGAGGAACAGGACATTTTCCGGCAGCTGATAGCCCGAAATGCCCACAACATGAGCTTTGAGAGTCATGAAATAGTATTTACCACCGAAGCCGCAGTCGACGACGCGGTGAAAAAAGCAGTAGAAAAATGGGACGAATAATGATATTGAACGGCAGCCCGCGTGCGCCGAAGTCGAATTCAAAACGCTATGCCGAAATTTTTTCGAAATACAGCGAGTTGGAAACCGACACGTTTATTGTGACAAAAAACAATCATCAGGAACTGTGTGCAAAAATGGACGGATATACCGATGTCCTGTTTGTCATTCCGCTTTATGCCGACTCTCTGCCCGTAGGGTTCCTGAATTTTCTCAAGACGCTTGAAAAGAATCCGCCGAAGCGCAAACCGGTGATTTCCGTGCTGATCAACTGCGGCTTTCTGGAATACAGCCAGAACGACGTGGCCGTGCAGATGTTGCAGTTCTATTGTCGGAAAAACGGCTACCGTATGGGGTCGCTTCTGAAACTCGGAAGCGGAGAGGCCATATTGGGCACTCCGTTTAAGTATGTTGCCGTCCGCGCCATCAAGCGGTTGGCGAAATCCGTGTCGCGTTCTGACTATCGCACGCTGGAGGCAACGATGCCTTTAAGCCGACGGCTGTTCCTTTGGGCTTCGACCTACTACTGGACCCTTTACGGACGGCGGTTTGGCACGACTAAGCGGCAGATGCAGACGATGAAAATTGAATAATCCGTCCGCATTGTCCGCACTGAAAACCTATGCGGGTAACAGGCCACATAAGATAGGGCCTGTTACCCGTATGTCGTTATTTTTGACAAGATGCGAAAACGCGGCATTAAAGCTGGGAAAGTGATGGCTACGGTCTGTATCGGAATTTCTTTACGACCCTGCCTGTGCGGTCAATCGAACCGGTCAGGCTGATTTCGGTGTCGTTCGTCATTCCGAATCCGTCTTCATCCATATAAAACCGTCCGTCGGGGTGCAGTGTCCACCTGACCTGCGCCACTCCGTTGCTGAACGACTGGATGATGGTAGGGTAATAAGCATCCCGCGCCTTTGCCATGGCGACGGCGTTTTCCGGAGCCTGTCTCAGGGAGTTCCAGTCGATATCCTTCGTGCCGACAGTTTGCAGTATCCGATGTTCATTCATGAATTCAACCGCCGTTTTGGTCCTTGCGTCCATCAGGAAACGGGGTTTCCAATATTCGTCGATAGCCTCGTTCACTACCCACATGTCCTCCTCAAGATTGTATCGCTGGTAAGGACGTTGTGCGTATTTCTCGGAGCAAAGCTCCTCATACAGCTTCTGCGACAAGATTGTGCCTTTCTGATGTTTGTTTTTAGCCATAGTCCTTCAATTTTTGAGAAAGAAGGAAAGTATTTCCCTTCGCTTGTAAAGTTAATAACTTCTGCCGATAATGTTATCGTTACCATTTCAAAATCGAATAGAGTCCTCGAAAAACTTCCTGTCATGCAGTCTGCAAGCAGTGTCCCCGTATGTTTCAGTGCATGAAAAAAATTCCCTTTGATAGTCTTTATTCTAAATTTAATTTCTACATTTGTCCCGGCTATGGGATTAGCCATTAAATGCCCTGTAAAAGGACTGCACGGCATGATTGCAGTCAGGTGCTGATGATCCCTACTCAATATGAAATAATAGCGTTTTATTGTTATGTTAAGGACTTTATTTGTCATTGGAGCAGGCAGTTTTACAGGTGGAATCTTACGTTACCTCTTGTCAAAATTTATTCAGAATTTCGGATTCTATTCATTTCCTGCGGGTACTTTCTTCGTAAATGTCCTCGGCTGTTTTGCCATTGGTCTTTTTTACGGATTGTTTGAACGCAACAGCCTGATGAATCCTGATTTACGCCTTTTTCTGACTGTTGGTTTTTGTGGAGGATTTACAACCTTCTCCACGTTTATAAACGAAAGTTATCAGTTGATAAGGGACGAAAACTTTTTCTACCTGTTCTTCTATGTTGCACTCAGTCTGTTGGTTGGGCTGGCAATGCTTTATTTGGGTTATTTACTTGTAAAAGTCTTGTAATATGGATGCAAGTTCAAAAAAATATAAGGTACTGCGAATTTATCTAAGCAATACGGACAAGATTAAACAAACGTCAGCTTATGAATCCATTGCATTTAAAGCCAAGGCGTTCGGATTAGCCGGTACCACGGTGTATAAAGGAATCATGGGCTACGGCGCAAGCAGCGAACTGAACCCCGTAAAATTCTGGGAATTGACGGAAAAAGTCCCCGTGATTGTCGAAATGGTGGATGAGGAAAGCAAAATCATGTCGTTTATCGAATCGATCAAACCCTGGCTCGATCTCATGCCGAAAGGTTGCCTTATAACCTGCCACGACACCGATGTCCTGCTGATAAGAAAAGGACAAGACAAACAGCACAAAGTCGGAATGTAAAAAACGTCGTCGCCCGCCGAGAAACGTATGGGGGCAAATCGTTATATCATCAATTTCTCCAGTTTCATTTTCCATTTTTTCCAATCCGGCATTTCCTGAGTCAGCAACTCATAAAAGGCTTTGGTATGGTTGCGGTGGACAAGGTGGCAGAGTTCGTGCATGATGACATACTCAATGCAAATTCGCGGAGCACCGACGAGCCGGGGATTGAGTAGAATTTTCCCGGAAGCGGTACAGCTTCCCCAGCGGGTTTCCATTTCTTTCAGTTCGATTCCTGACGGTTTTACTTGATGGCGGCTAAACCGAGATATCAAAGGATCGGCATACTCTTTGAATTTGATTTCAGCGCGTTTTCTGTACCAGGTCATGAGTAGGGCGCGCGCATCTTTACGGTGTCGGCATTCTATTTCGATGATATTTCCTTTGTAGTGCACCTCGTTTCGTTCGCTGTCAATAATGCGCAGCATATATTGCCGTCCTAAATACAAGTGCGACTCTCCGCTGACATATTTTCGCTCCGGCGTATGTATGCCGAAAGAGTTGAAATAGCGCTGCTGCTTATAAATCCAAGGAGCACGCCGATGAACGTGTTTCCTGATTTGCTCCAATGGAGCGTCCAATGGAGCCTTTACTTCCACACTGCCATCCGGATGCACACAAATGCCCAATGTTTTTCGGGTCCGGTATTCGACGGCATATTCCATTACAATGGAACCAAACTCGAAACTGTCCTTTATTTGATCCATAGTTTTGCCACATCTACACAGCCGTCAATAATTGCATCCATATCGTCGAAAGAAAAGGCCAGTTCATATTTCCTTTTTACTTCATCGATAAGATAGTCCTCCAGTTCTATTTTCATGCGACCGATAATGTCAGATTTTTGTTGCCAGTCAACCAACACGTTGTTATCCACAATCAGAGTGCTGTTTATAATCTTGTCAAAGGCTCGGGCTGTTTCCAATGCCAGTTGTTTTAGATCAATGGTGGCATTGTTGCCAAATACCCGTTGATAGGTTTCCAACGCCAATCCGTAATAAGCCTTCGCCGCATTGTTCTGCTGCAGCTCCTCCGGTAATTCATTGTCGGTGTGTGATAATATGTCGTCCTTGTATTTCTTCACTCGTTTCAAGTATTCCAATTCATCAATTCTGCCCTGCTCATAAGCGGCAATGGTTTCTTGCAGCAATTGGGAGAATTTTTTGTAGAACGCGGGGTCGCTGTCCATATTTTCCGTAATAAACTTGCTGGTGCGCGAAGCAATGGTATCCGCTTTTGCGGCTGTACCTACAACTTTTTCCACTTCCCGTTCGAAGGCTTCCGTATCAAAGATGTTCACCAACTCGGTAATTGGCTTTACCGCACCGCTTTCCACATGACGGTTAATCAGTTTCTGTATCTGGCCTTCATATTGCTTGTAATCTATCGTGTCCGAATAGCGTAGTTGGACAGCCGATCTCAGCTTGACGAACATGTTCAGGTCATCTTTGTATTGCTTGATTTTTTCATCTGGAGTTTGCAGGTGGAAATCACGTGTTGAAAGTGCAATCTTCAGGCAGGATGCATAGGCTGTCAGTCTTTCGTAAAATTCCTGTCGGCGGTCTTCGTCACGTAACGACTGGGCGTATGCTTCCAAATCCCGTTTGTTCGGTATGGATTTGAACAGATCCCACAACTCGGAATATTTCTGGGGAAGTTTTGCGATTTCACTGTCGACTGATTCCAACGTTTCGCGGAATACATCCAGGTCTTCCTCGTCATATTGGGAGTATAGGTCAAGCGCAAAGTTCAATTCATTCAATACGCCATAATAGTCTATGATATAGCCGAATTCCTTGTCGTCGCAAACACGGTTGACGCGTGCCACGGCCTGTAATAGCGTGTGCCCGTTCAGCTTGCGGTCCAGATACATGACTACTACCTTCGGCTCGTCAAATCCGGTCAGCAATTTGTCCACCACAATCATGATTTCCGGCTGTTCCTGATTTTTGAAGCGGGAAATCAGGTTGGTCTGATACTTTGTGGATGTTCCGTGTTCATCCATCATTTTCTTCCAGTATGCCTTTACTTCTTCCGTTGTGTCTCCGAAGGATGAATCTTCCCCTTCACGAGTGTCGGGAGGCGTGATAAGCACTTCTGAAGAAACCATACCGATTTCGTCCAGATATTTTTTATACAGTACGGCAATCGCTTTCCGCGGGGTAACCAGCATTCCCTTGAATTTTGTACCCTGCCAGTTGTCGCGGAAATGCTCGGAAATGTTCCAGGCAATGGAATATATCCGTTGGTCTGTCTGATTGATAAAGTCAGTGCGCGAATACTTTTTCTTTAAGTCGGAGGTTTGGTATTCATTCAGCCCCTCGCAAACTTTGTTAAAGAAATCGTCGATAGGTCCCTCCTGAACATATTGGGGCACAATGCGCCCTTCGTAAAGCAAAGGGACTACGGCACCGTCTTCCACAGCCTGACGCACGGTATACACCGGGCGGATAATACCGCCAAAAGTTCTGGCCGTATTTTTCTCTGACTTCATCAATGGTGTGCCTGTAAACGCTATTTTGCAGGCATTGGGCAGCACCTTGTCCATCTTTATTGCCATTTCCTTGTATTGGCTGCGGTGCGCTTCGTCAATCAGGATAAAGATATTGGGGCTGGTGAGCGGTCGTTTCATCCGCTTGACTGCCGTTTCAAACTTGTTGATGATTGTTGTGATGATGGCATCCGTATTGCTTTCCAGCAGTTCCACCAAATGTGTTCCGGTGGTGGCATTCACCACTTCCCGTCCGCATTTCTTGAATGTACCCGTAATCTGGCTGTCCAAATCCGTGCGGTCGGTCACCATCACGATTCTCGGGTTGGGTATTTCTTTGGCTTGGGCGATGGCCTGTGCCAGCAGTACCATTGTAAGCGATTTGCCGCTGCCCTGTGTGTGCCAAACCGCACCTCCCCGACGTTTGCCATGTTCCAGCGGTTTGACCCGTTCCATTATCTTTTTTACCGCAAAGTATTGCTGGTAGCGGGCCAGTTTTTTGATACCGCCGTCATAGAGGGTAAAGTTGTGGATAAGGTCAAGCAGCCGTTCCGGTCGGCACAAGCCGAACAGATACCGGTCCTGTTCGGTTGGCAGTACCGTTTCCTGTTCCATGGCATCGAAATGTGCCCGAACATAGCGGAAACGGTCGCCGAACAGATGTGCTTTCTGTTTCTCGTCCAGCGGAGTGTTGACAAGTTTGTCCAGTTGTTCTTTGTATTCTTTCTCTTCTGTCTCCGTGGCGAACATTTCTTTCCACTTGGTCCAGAATTTGGTCGGTGTTCCCGTTGTGGCATACGCTCCGTAGCTGTTTCCAATGCAGAGTAGCAGGGCGCTGTAGAGATAGAGCGAGCGGATGCCGTCGTCCTTCTGGTTGCGCAGATGTTGGGAAATAGCTTGGTCGAGCGCACCTTTGATGTCCGGTCGCTTGCATTCAATCACCACCAATGGAATGCCGTTGACAAACAGCACAATGTCCGGTCGGTAAGTGTCGGCCATTCCGGTACGTGTTACCGCAAATTCTTCCGTCACATGAAACACATTCCTTTCCGGCCGTTCCCAGTCGATAAAGCGCATGGTGTAGCTTTTCTTGTCGCCGTCAATGCTTTGTTCAAAAGCCTTGCCCAGTGTCAGCAGGTTGTAAACGGCTTCATTTCCGCTCATGTATCCGTCTTCCATCGGGATGTTGCGCATGGCCAGCACCCCGTTCTCGATGTTCTGTTCCGAAAACAGTTCCTCCTTGTTGCGGTTTACCCGAATAGAATTGATGCGCCGCAACTGGTTGCGCAGTACGTCTTCCAGCAGTACGTTCGATGTCTTCCCGCCCCGCATCGCCAATGCCTCGTCAGGGGAAAGATACGTATATCCCAACTTTTGCAACAGCTGCAAAGCGGGTATCTGGCTGATATGGTCTTCTTTGAATGAGAGGTTCATGAATAAAGATTTATAATTTATCCCAAATCGTAGCAAAACTATGAGCCTCTCCTTCTAACAAAGGCAACTCTTTTAGTTCGTGATCTTTTTTTTCGTGGAATTTATTTCTTCGAACATCCAAAATCGCAAATTTTACCTCGGGTTCTTTCACTTTGCTTCTTAATTGCATTTCCATTAAAGTTAGAATTTGATCTGCCTGAGCTTTCTTCAATGCTTCATCTTTAAAATACAATTTTACAATGTAAAAGTTTGATAAACCGTCCTTCTTATTCTCTTCAAGACCAATTTCTGGATTAATAGTGATGGTTATATTTCCCACTTTCCAATCTTTTTTGGGTGGTTTTATCCATTTAAATTGTTTCCTACCTAAAAATTTTTTATATCCTTTAATTATCTCTGGATAGCATTTCTTCTTTTTGTCATCCGTTAAATCTTGAAGAACCTTATCAAGGTATTCTTTTCCTTGTTTCTTTTTATGTAGATTGATAATTGCTTCCCGAATTGCCTTATAAAAATCCATATAAGGTTCATATTCGGTTCTTTCCTTAATTGTTTTTACATGGTTTAACTTTGCGTTCCCCATTTTGTTGACAAACCCAACAAAGTCGGTCAAACTGATTTCAATCTTTTCTATCATATTATTCTTTTGTATAATTAGTTATTTTATAACAATATACATAAACACTGTCTCTTGATCCACCTCCTGTATCTCCTTTCATTCCTTTTTCAAGAAAATACTTTTCCACAGCTTGCGCATGGTCTTTATTGATAGCATCACAATATATCCACCAACCGTATTTTCGACTAACATTGTGCTCTCCGAATAGGCGACGGTCGATATCATTTGTGATACCAATGTAATAGGCATTGTAATTAGTATCACCTTTCAAATGATTGTTGATCTCATTTACAATTTGTTTTGCTGTTAGCTTTGTCATAATATATAAATTTAAAAGTTAAAATTTTACTCGTTTTTTACCAGTGAGGAGTTGTTGCATAAGGCCGCGCTTTTGTTGGCGGAGTAGCTCGAACTTTTGTTGTGCCAATTCTATTTCGCGGTCGGCGGCGGTCAATACCTGCGTAATAGCGGTTTGCTCCTCGAATGATGGATATAAAATCTTCATATTTGTAAAAGTGGAAAGTCGTAATGAATCTACACAGGCTTTTACAGAGTTATTTGTAGCTTGTTTCCCAAAGAAACACATTAAATAATAGTACAAATATTTACCTAAGCAATTTGAAAAATTGCTTATTTTATACACTCGTTGGTGATAATCAAATTTACCATTCACATAGTGAATAATTTCTCCTATTTTTCCTTCGCCTGGAATTAAAATAGCTTCTCCATCATAAGAATAAGAGTTTATTCTTTCAACATTCGAAGATCGAACAAAAAAAGGATATTTTCCATTAACTACTTTATCCTCGTTATTTTTATTTCCTGTTCCTATTTTTGAAATTTCTCCCAATCTTACTTTTTTCCATGGGTCGGAGAAACCGGGGAGGCGGCGTTTGGTGGTGAGTAACTGCTGCATCAAGCCTTTTTTGCGCAATTCAAGTTTTCTAATAAGTTGCGATTGCTTCTCGATGGCCTTGTCCCATGTGCCTAATATCTCAGCAATCTTTTGTTGCTCCGCCAGGAGTGGAGCTAAAACTGGGATTTTCTCGCAAACTTCTCTGTTTAATTTTGGCTGTGCTGTTCCTGTATTGTATTTGTCGTATTTTATTGATTCTAAATAAGCGCACAAATAGTACCTGTCAAATGACGGTTTGGCTTTCAAAACATGTGCATGGTTGTTTACCCATATTTTGCCTTGAACTAAAAATGCAATTGGAGTACTTCGATTGATGATATTAGCGCCGTCCTCTGCCAGCAAAATTAAGTCATCATTAAAAATATAGTTGTTCACATAATCAATGATTCCAGATGCACCATAATAGGGGTAAATCCCGGATATTTTTGTACGATCAGAATCTTTAATGGGAATTCGTTGAGAATCGAGAAAATCACATACTTGATTCAGTGATTCAATCTCCCACTCCTGAGGAATAATCCCCAGCGGAGTTGCTTTGTAGCCTTGCGGTATCGGCGTGGTTCCGTTTGTTTTCATACCTTTCGTCTTCCTGTTAATATCCCAACTCTTTTAAATAATCTTTCAATTTTGCTTGCACTTCTGCCAATTCGGCTTCGAGGGCGTCAATCTCTTTCTGTACAGCAGGAATGTCGACTTTGGCTTCTTCCTCGAATGTATCGACATAGCGGGGAATGTTCAGGTTGTAGTCGTTTTCCTGTATATCAGCAGGGATGGCTACAAATGCATATTTTTCTTCTACTACACCGGGTTCGAGTTCTCCTGATGTGAATTGTTGATAAACAGAAACGATATGGTTGATGTCCTCGGGGCGCAGCTTGTTTTGATTTTTTTCATTTTCAAACTCTCGGCTGGCATCGATAAACAACACGTTGTCGGTCTTTTTCCCTTTGTTGAAAATGGCGATGGCTGCCGGAATACCCGTTCCGTAAAACAGATTGGCGGGCAATCCGATGACGGCTTCCAGCAGATTCTCGTCAATCACCTGCTGGCGGATTTTGCCTTCGCTTGCCCCGCGGAACAGTACGCCGTGAGGAATAACCACACCTACCTTGCCGCTGCCTTCCTGAGCTACCTCTATCATGTGGGAGATAAAAGCCCAGTCGCCCTTACTTTTGGGAGGAATGCCTCGCCAAAAGCGGTTGTAGGGATCATGTGCGGCTTCTTCGGCGCCCCATTTATCCAAAGAGAAGGGCGGATTGGCTACGACCGTATCGAATTTCATCAGTTTGTCGTCCTCTTTCAGCTTCGGATTGCGCAAGGTGTCGCCCCAGCGAATCACGGCATTGTCGAAGCCATGAAGGAACATGTTCATCATGGCCAGTGCCCATGTGCTGCCGTTCACCTCTTGTCCGTAGAGCGAGAAATTGTTGCTTCCCACCTCTTTACCGGCTTTAATGAGCAGAGAGCCGGAACCGCAGGTCGGGTCGCAGATTCGTGCTCCCGGTTTGCTTTTGGTCAGTTTGGCCAACAGTGTAGAAACCTCGGCAGGTGTAAAGAACTCGCCTGCCTTCTTTCCCGACTCGCTGGCAAAGGTGGATACGAGGTACATATAGGCATCTCCGATGATGTCGTTGTTTTCCAAGTGGGCTTCGTCCAGTTGCAGTTCGCTGAAATCGACCAGCAGGTTTTTCAATCGTGCATTCTTTTCTTTCGCTTCGCCTAGGTTGGCTGAATTAAAGCTGATGTTGCGGAAAATGCTGCTGCCGTCTTCGCTGCTCATTTTCTCCCGATTGGCATCTTCAAGGTCGGCCAATGCCATATCGATCAGCTCGCCGATATTATTGTCTGAACGGTTGTCATACAAATAATCGAATGTGCTTGTTTCGGGAACAACGAAGCGTTCGTGGCGCATGGAGCGGGCTGCCCGTTCCTTGTCGCCTTCGTATCTTTTCAGATACTCTGCATATTTTGATTTATAAACGTCGCTGACATACTTAAGGAAAAGCATTGTCAGGATGTAGTCCTTGTATTGGCTTGGGTCAATCACTCCACGGAAAGTGTCACAGGCTTTCCATACGACACGATTGATTTGTGACTGGTCTGTTTTGTTTTGAATTTCCATATCTTAATTTACTTTATTTTGTTCATTAATAATTGTTGTGTGATGCTCTGTTTCTTTTCGATGATTGCCAGTTGCAGCTCCATTTCTCTTTTGGATAAGTGGGCTATCGCCACAATTGTCTTTTGTTCTTCCAGCGAAGGAACAGGTATCTCCAAATTCTCCACCGCAGGCTTATGGATAAGCGGTGTGGCGCTGCCTGCTTGGTGGGTCTTAAAGTAAGTCATTACGGAAGGCTGGCGCAGAAACCAACAAAGGTAGTCGGGCATAACTGTCGATGTTTTCAACCGAATTACGAAAAAAGAAGTGGAGGCCACTGCTTTTTCTTGTCCGCGAAATACGACGCTTGAAAGATTCCCGCCTTTGGCGGCGAAAAGAATATCCCCTTCCTGCAACAAATTTTTTTGTATCTTTGGAGCGAGTGATACGCGGGAAGCATACTTCGTATTTACTGAGCCGGTGCAGTCTTTTGTCTGTATGTAAGCTACTTCTCCATCTGGAGTCGTTTTCTCATATACGCCAGATAGGATTTCTGCAAGCTCTTTTATGTTAGTTTTTTCTGTAGTAATCATTTTACTATTATTGTCGATGCTGCAAATATACACACTATTTTTTACTTTCCAAATAAAATTGCATGTTTTTTTATTGAGTAATTTGATTACTATTTACGAAAGTGGAAGCGGAAAGGTGTGTTGGTTAGAAGGTTTTTGACTAAGTGGGATGGGGTAATATGTTGATTTGGAATGCGCTTTTTATGTGATCTCTACGGCAGAAGGTGATTGTGGTGTCAATATGTTGTTTTTAGCGTAAGGCCAACGGTGATGCTTAAAGTGGCTCGTTCTCATCCTGATTCGAAACATTAATGGCTGCTATGTTCTTTTCATGAGTGCTAATTGGGGTGTGTTCTTGAGCTTATGGCTGGTATTAATTTAAGTAGTTCAATACAAAAGAATAAAATTGTCAGTGAAAAGTTTGATATTGAGAGGAAAATATAGTAACTTTGTGAAACCAAAGGGAAGAACAATGAAAACATTAAAGGACAAGCCATTATTGATGTCTGCTGCTTCTGTTGACAAAGGCGGTAAGGTTAATAACGTCCAGCAGCGTGTGATTAAATTGAGAAAGGTTACGATTGTGGAACGGGAACGTCTTCGTATACCTTCGTATCAGTATCTGCTTCCATGATGCAAACTTTAAAATATTATAAATCAAAATTTATAATGCGAAGTAAGGCTAATGACTCACTTCGCATTATTGATTTGTGGACTTTCAGATCTGATAAGAGTAATAAACGGTATATTGTCGAGGTTGAAGGGTTTGAGAAAGAATTTTATGGAATCAAGTTTTATTGGAAAGGTGTAGAGAAAAGTAAAAAACGATACTCAATGCTTACTAATGATTATGAGCCTCGAACAATTGTGCGCTCTTGTATTGAGGTTATGCTTGAGTATTATAGAAAGAATCCTCTTGCTTCATTTGGTTTTGTTGCAGCTCATGATTTGGAAGAAGATATTAGAGGTAAAAATATTAATATTGGAGCGGGCAGCCGTAGGTTTAGATTTTATCAACGAATGATGGTTAACTTGTTTGGCCCTGTTACATTCTGTCAAACGGCAGATACAACAAATACGATTTACTTGATGTTAAACATGAAGCAATTATCTACAGGGGCTGTTTCAATAAAAGATATTGAGAATAAGTTAAATCAGACATACTGTGGAGAATACATAGTCAATGAAGTGTCAGAGCCTTAATTGAGGTAATGCTTTGTGCCGGTTTTTTATGTTAATCCTTTAAAAGAGAGGAAAAACTCTATGCTATATAAAAACAAAAAAGAGCTACATCGCTGTAACTCTTTTTG